>Ga0208684_1000420_pt1 | contig 31755 bp, 45 predicted proteins | sample MalvireepMed_b05_FD_184245 | JGI IMG/M metagenome (GOLD analysis project Ga0208684, IMG submission 184245) | Marine viral communities from the Global Malaspina Expedition - Malaspina viral metaG DeepMed_b05 (SPAdes) (version 2) | ecosystem: Environmental > Aquatic > Marine > Oceanic | place... | reverse complement strand
GTCTGATTATTGCCCATGTTGCGATGACTTTTCGATGGATTCATTAAGAGCAACCAGAGGACTTGTGGAAAAGAAAAAGAAAAAGACAACGGATACAAGTGTTGATAAAAAAGCCAAGATAGTTATAAATGTCGATAACTCTGATGAAAATGCAGATTGGATAAAACGTATAGAAAAGAGGAAATCTAATACAGAAAGGAGTCTTACTTAGTGAGAACTATTGAACACATCACTCGTCAATGGCAACTTCTTGGAGTGTCTTTATGTTCCTTCTGTGAATCTCCAGCCGATGAACATGAAGAAGAAAATCATCGTTGCCTAGCCACCCCATATGGCTGTGGTTGTGGTAATGACTGTCCCATAAAAGAGAACACATGTGGATGTATGCAATGTTGGGGATGATTTTTTACGGAGATGGGAAAAATATAAACGAATAAAGGTAAGGAGTAAAATTATGGGCGCAACTAACTACATCACAGTATCAACAGGCAAGAACGCTAAAGAAGCCTTTGAGTCAGCAAGGTCACAAGCTCAATGGGATTATGGTCATGGTGGCTACACTGGGACAATAGCTGAAAAGGATTCCTTTGTAGAATTTCAACGTCCCAATGGTGTTCGCCAAACCACGGTTAAAAATGTTGTCTATAATATGGGATGGGCTGGTGAAGATAAAGCAGTCACTAAGCTAGAAAAGAAATACCCTAAGTTTCCTATTCGAAAAATGATGCGAGTATGGGACGATAAGTGGGGGCCATCGGCTTGTATGGAATTAAAGCCAAAGGTATATATATTCTTTGGAATGGCATCAGAATAAAGGAGTTGATAAAATGCCTTCTATGAAACTTGGAGTCCAACCACATGTAGAAAAAATCGTTGTTTGTAAATGTGATAAAAAATATTGTGTCATATGCATGGAACGATGTCCACGATGCTATAAACTTCATATCAAAAGAATATTTGGGTTATAAGAAATCCATCAAAAAGGGGGAGAGAAAATGGCTAAACTATTGAAGAATTCAGTAAATGGACATTGGAATGTGCAAAATTATAGAGGGGGAAATGGATGTGATTGTAGTGATATTTATGAGTGCATGAGGAAAGAAGAAGATGATTTAAAAGCTATAGGATGGAATAATATAATGACATTTCCTATAGCTGATGGACAGGCTATGTATCAGGTAGTAAAAGAAAAACCTTTGACTCTAGCTCATATTCCATATGGAGATGCATGGCAGATTCCAAATTCTCATATGAGGGGATTATCCTATGCAGACTTAGTAAAACAAAGGTCATTGAATAAATGGTGGGACAATCTTAATGAACAATAAAGAATGGTTGAAGGTGGAAGAAATGTCAAATACATTAACTGATTCTGAAAAAAAAGAACTATCTATATTGGGAAAAAGAATTGTGTTGGGGTTATCTTGCAATGAAAATGGAGATGGTTTCCCATGTAGAACTGATAGAATTCACTCAATAAATGATATGGTTCGATACCTTGAAATTCACGATTTGAAAGTAATAGAGGCAGATGATTAAAGTTGATACTTGAATACATTCTCTTTCACAGGGACTTCAGTAATTTGGAGTCCCAATTTTTTCTTTTGTACTATTGACAACCTATGTTTTTTTTGATACAATTACTTTGGAGTCAGGAGAGAAGGAGATATAATGGTTGCATTATTGATGGAGAAGAAAATCCACAGTTTGAGCCTTAACGACGATTGTTCCGCATCTCTAATGACTGAGATGAAGAAGACAAAATTTACGGTAACTCCTTATTTCAAGAAGAGGCTTGTAGAGAGAGGACTTTCAACTACTGATATAATAAATGCGTTAACTAATGGAAAATTGATTGAGTATCACACACTAAAGGGTACTAGAAGATTGTTGGTTCGTGATGACACAGGCACATGCGTAGTAATTGACTTAGACACAAAAAATGTTATCACTACCTATTTCAACCGTTTCAATGACAATCATTCCACCCTCAAATCTAATGAGTATGTTGGTGATGGTAAGTCTGGATTAAATCTCAAATGTAAGGGCTGTTCTAAGTGCAACAGCTAGGAGAATTGAAAATGACTAAATATGATAAAAGGGCCGCTAAAAGATTTAAAGACAGATACGGTCACTTTGGTGCAGGGTCTGTTCATACTAGAACAGCTTCTGAGGCTGAGGTACGTGGACACATACGTAAAATTAAAGAGAAGAGAAGTAGGAGTAGATAAAATGATGAATGTAGTTGAATTGAAGTCTTGTTATATTTGCGGAAAACCTGTTTTTCCAGAAGACAAAATTGCCGAAAAGAAAATTAATGATGTGCATAAGGTACGGCATTTATGGCATCGAATCCCTAATTCGGGTAGCTACTTTTTTAATCTAGCTGATGCAAAAATCTTTTTGGAAAAACTAGTTGACTCTGAAAAATATAGTAAGGATAGCTATGTACTATCTGAATCTCGTGATATTCTAGAGGACATTGAACGTCTTCTAAAAATAGAGGGTTAACTATATGGCATACATTATTACAGAGCCGTGTATTGGTAATAAAGATACAGCTTGCACAAAAGTTTGTCCGGTAGATTGCATACATACAACTGAAGAAGAAAATCAATATTTTATTGACCCCTCTGTATGCATAAACTGTGACTACTGTTTTAGAGCATGTCCAGTGAATGCGATATTCCATGAGTTGGATGTACCACCAAAATGGCGAAATTATATAACTAAAAACAAAGATTTTTTTAAAAATGAGGTATAGAAATGAGTGATACAACAGAATTGTTTGAGAATGTAGTTACGATTCTTTCTGAGGGAGAAGAAGATTGTTCCTATTGCTCCAATAAAGCTAAATATCTAGTTAAGACAAATCTTGGATGGAATAATCCAGTTTGTAATTTTCATTTAGTTCTATTTGGAAAAAAGAAAGGAACTGTATGAATACTTCACTAGTTAGACAATATTATCTTGAATGTCCTATCAGCAAGGAAATTTATGCAGCAAATATTTCTAATGATTGTTGCATTATTGGTATATATGGCCCAATACATCACACAGGAATTCTAAAAAAATATTTGGGGAAATATGGAACTACTACAGATGACATAAAATGGGCTATGGGAAAAAAATGGTTTATCTTAATGTTGGACAATCAGCAACTTATTGTTGGATATGGAATGGAAATAAATTAAATATTATTTCTCTGACTACTTGTATTTTTATAAAAGGGGTCATATAATTTGAGAGTCTAAAAATCATTAGTCATAATAATTTAGTGAGGTATTATCACACCAATTAATATTGGTGTGACTCATTATATTTAGTTATTGGAGATTGCTGATGGATGAACTATGTGATATTTGTGACGGTGGATTTACTTTAATAGATGGAGAGATTGTTCCAGCAGTTGGTACTATAGAAAATGAGAGCAAATACTACATCGATGTCTGTGAGGCTTGTGTAGAGAAATATAAACTAGAATTTTTGTATAATTGTGTTGATAATTTATTTGTACTTGAGGAACATATAATTGGTGATGAATTTCCTCCACCATCAATTAATTAACCCAAGATTAGTTAAGGGAGATTTTTGTTTTGTCGATACCACTTTTTCCATTAGAATTTCCGTTTAGGTATACTATTTCGCCTTCCACTTTGAAAAATTGGAAGATAGATAGCAAGTTAACATGGGAAGATTGGATTGGCCCTGAAGAAGCTCATCCATATGGAATTCTATGCAGATATAGTACATTCATAGAATTCTTAGATATATCTGAGGTTAAAGTAATGCAAGAATCAGCAAACGAATTGGGTAATAATGCTGAATTGAATTATCGTTATCGATATAAACATACTCTTAAAGAAATTTCAAAAGAGTTGCAGGACTTATTGAATTTTTCTGTTTGATATAAAAAAGGGTTGACATATTAAGTTGTATATGATATAGATATATAAATAGAATATAAATATTCTATAAAACAGTAGAGTAGTAGAGTCTAGAATAGAAAAGTGAGACTTTATTACTCTATTTTTTTGGCCTTTTTACCCGAAAATCGGAGGTGGCTTAGACCAATTTTTGGGGATTTTAGCCGATTGGTAATCAAAATAATCGATTGGAGAGGTAAAAAGGATATGGCTATAGACAGGAATGATGATATTCGGCGGTTAGAGAAGAGTTCAGAAGGGACGGTTCTTGCTCTTGGTGCTATCGCAGACGTTTTGAATAAGATGGAAATGCGATTTAAGAAGCAAGAAGAGGAAGAGGAAGCCAATGACGCTGCGATTGAAGCTATAGCAGAGGAAGAGGAAGAGGAAGTAGAGAAGTCTATGCTGGTCAAGGAAATTGCTAATTCGGTTATTAAGCAATTAATGGACTTACAGGGTGACAAACCCGTAGAAGTCAGCAAGAAATACAAATGGCCTATGGAATCTAGCGATTCTGATGATGCTGTAGAAGTAAAGCCCCGGACTTCTACGACTGAGGTTCAGCGTCCAATTCAGGCGATGAAACTCAAGAAGCACGATGAGTTTGAAGATGAAGATGAAGAGGAAATCGAAATGGCTTATAAAGACCATCATTTTGGGGAAGATGAAGATGAAGAAGAAGAAGTTGAAATGAGCTATAAGCAAGACGAAGACGAAGAATTGCTAGAAGACTATCCGATGGATGAAGAATCTGATGAAGTTGGTGACGATGAAGTCATCGAAGAGATGCGACTGATGCGAAAGCAGATGAAGTCGCTACGTAAGATGAACGTCCAATTACAGAAGCAACTGAACGGAGTCGGTAATAACTTCCAAGCCACTACTGACAAAAAGGCTGATGCCTTGATGCAAAAAATGGGCTATAGGAAGGAACAATCTTCGGCTCCTAGATTAGTAACTCCACAGACTATATCACCCTCTGATGTTCCCATTGTAAAGGGGCGTGTAGCGTCTGCCGATTGTTGCTGACCAATTGTCTGACCTCTCTTGGTCTGAAGTCTGGAATCTACGACTTGCCAAGATGTCTGGTGAGACAGATGGTATACCCAGAGAATTATTGGGTAATAATTAATTAAGGAGAAAAAACGTTATGGCTAATAATCCATCACTTTCAGAATATTTAGCCCAAGCCCAACGTGGCGTTGTTGCGTCCCGTGGTCTTGGCCCCGCCGTTCTTGGGCCAGATTACTTTGCCAAGCAGACGAGTGGTTCGTACTTTGGTTCGGGCGGGGATGGGGGTAGTACAGAGAATGTTTTCACGACCACGTTTGGTCGTAAGGTCTGGCATGCTCTTAACAACCAAACTCGTTTCTTCAATGCGCTCCCACGAGTCGTTTGGGGCAATGTAGCTGGTTGGAGGGTTCGTACTGACCGTGGTGCTGGTAGGTCACGCCCAGTTACTGAAACTGGTGCGCTGCCTTCCATCGATGTCAGCGACATCCAGACCGTTTCATCCCTTCCACGTATCGTAGGTACGACCTTTGGTGCGTCAGTTCGTTCAATGTTCACCGCCCAATTGGAAGGTGGCGTTGGTGACGTTCTAGGTATGGAAATGGAGAACGCACAGATAGACCATATCAAGGAAATCAATCAGGAAATGATGTCTGGTTCGGCTTTCTTGACCAGTGGTGGCTCAACCACTACTGCTGTGATGCCATCTACTGCTGCTGCGTATTTCCATATTGGAGATACTGTTGGTATGCATGACGAATCTGCTGGGGCTTATGACCGGGCTGGTGGTTCGACTGTAAGTGCCATATCTGGCGGCACAGTCACTGTGGCAACTGGTACAACTTTTGCTGACGGAGATGTGGCTTTTATCCATTCTCGTGCTGGCTTCACTAGCATTGATGACATTGTAGCCGCTGACTTGGCCGCTGGTGCTAACACTGGCCCCGGTGGTTCTGCTGCTCGTGTTCGGGCTTATGACCTCACTATTGGTGGACGTACTGCTGGTACGTGGAATGCTGGTGCTAGGGTTGACCACAATGCTGGTGTAGGCCGTGACCTAACCCTTAACCTCATCGATAACTGCATACGTGACATTCGTGTTAACGGCGGCGAACCGAAGCTCATCCTTATGGGACATGACCAGTATTTCCGTTTGGAGCGTTTGCTTCAGACCCAACAGCGGTATATGGGTGTTGAGGAATATCAGGTTGGTGTTGGTAACGAGCGCACTTTCCCCGGTACTCGTACTGGGTTGGTTCTCGCAACTTATCAGGGTATACCGATTCTCCCAGAACCAGATTGCCCGAAGTCGGTTTCTACTGGTGACGCTGTTCTTGGTTCTAATGTGTATGTTTTGGATACTGACTATCTTGAGGTAGCCATTGCCCAGCCCACGCAATATATCGAGAACCGTGACTACCTTGCTCTGGATGCGCTGGTGGTTCGTGGACTCTTCTACACTTTAGGAGAGATGCGATGCCGTAACATCTGGGTACAGGCCAAGATTACTGACCTAAATGAGTAATTAGAAACCCTAGATTTATTTAGAGTAATCTCAGAGAATACGCCCCTATAGATTTTAGAAATAGTCTCTGTAGGGGCGTATATTTATAAGCAATAAATTAAACTCAGGAGAATTAAAATGGCTCTTGCGATAACTGTAAATAAACGTGGGATAGTTGGTGACCTACGATATGCTGACGTTTCCCTTGCATGGGATAGTTCCTATCCTACTGGTGGAGAATCCTTTACTCCTGCTGATGCAGGATTTGATTCATTTCATGTGGTTACTGCCCATCAAAAGAGTGGATACACTTTTGAGATGGACTATACCAATAACAAAATCCTAGCTTATTACTATGACTATAATGCTAGTGCTGATGGGGCTGCTATACAGGTAGCCAATGCAGTAGACCTCTCTGCTGTCACCTCACATAAAGTATTTATTTTAGGCATTTAAAACATGGTCATAATTTATGATTCCTCTACATCTAACGATGGAGAGTATAACTGTATTTGTCAGAACTGTACTTGTAGCGAATGCACTTGTGGACAATGCGAGTGTGAAGAAGAAGAAGAGATGACTACGAAAGAAGATACCGATTAATCCATATTGTGAGTTATAGATTTGGAAATTACAGAAATAAGTCTTGGTGGGGCAGTAGCTTTATTGATTTTACGGGAAGTCTTTGGATTTTTACTAAAACGTAAAAACGATGCCGCTTCAATTGCTAAAGAATCAGACAATAATGTAGTAATTCAAAAAGTAACTGATTTATGGAACTGGCATAATGTACGTGGTACGGACAACGTGCCAGTTTGGTATTTTCGGAGTTCGTTAGATGATGCTATGGATAAATTATCTGAGTCTATAGATAATCAAACACTGGCTCTTCAAAAAATAACTTTCATATTGGAGAGACTAGACCGGGAAGTACGAGAGCATATTCATAGCTAAGAGGAGATTATAGTGAAATTACAAGAATTAGTTTCAGGAAATTCGGCAAAATTACGGGTGAAAAAACCTTCTCTTTCTGATACTTTCAGAGATGATAAATCGTACAGAGAAGAGATAGAAAATTTGAACACTCTCATAGACTCTAAAAAAAACGCTATAGAAACATTAGACATGAAAATTACGGAACAACGAGGGCAATTAGAAAATATTCGCAATGAAAATGACCTTGAGTTTAACCAGATAGAAATTCTACGAAAAGAATATTTGGATTATGAACAAGCCATAAAAATAACGTCAATAGAAGCTAAAAATGCAGAACAAGGCACAACAGAAAAGCAAGAAATATTAGAGAAACTAAAATTAGAGGAATCTGTTTTACGAAAAGACTTGGTGGATATACAGGACAAACTATCTTCAGCTAATTCTAATTTAGCTGACATAACATTTAAATCAAATGAGAGAATTTCAGATGGTGATACAGCACAACAAAAATTAGATTCTGCTATTGAGAATCTAAAAGTCATTGAAAATGCATTAGGCATCAAAACATCTTCTTTAAATGTACTAGAGACTGAAGTTAGTGAAAAGAAGAGTCTCTTACAAAGATTTATCAAGGAAGCAGAAGATAAGCAAAAAGATATTGTTCCTATAGATAACATACTGACAGAGATTAGAGAAAAAGAAGAGATGCTTTATCAATTAACAGCGCAAGCTGATGAGTTAAAAACCATTCTTGATGATGGGGCAAAATTATCTATGTCATTTCAATCAACTATGGAGGAAGCAGAGAAAAAACAAAAGTTGCGCCATAGGTTATTGTTACTAGAAATCAAAGATTTGGATGTTGTTAGGTCGGAAAAATCAGACCTTGCTTCTGATTTAGACAACAATATTCAGAGTTTGAAAAATGATATAGAAATGCATAAAGATACTATAAGAGAATTACAGAAAGAGGAAATGGAACTAAAAATATCAATTGATGATATTGAATTCAGGAAGACAGTAAAAACTACTCCTGAAGTTTCTGTTGTTCCTACTCTGGGATTATCTGAGAGTCCCTTTCATAAAACTATAGGAGTTAATTAATGTCTACGAGTCCATTATTCAGAACAGATATTGAGACAAGACAAGTTTTGCCAAAAAAGGCTGCATTTACCAGAACTCTTTCATCCGATAGTTCAGAAACTGTTATAGATTTAACTGCGTATATGCAAGAAGCTGTTAAATTATCACTCATTGTTGATTTAAATGATGTGTATATAAATTTAGATAGTTCTGCTACATCCAGTGCTAGTAGTGATGGAACAGTTCATTCTATTTTAATTCCGTCAGGGTCAGGATATACTGAAGACAATATTTTTATTTCTGGCTCGATAACCGCAATAAATGCATCGGCAGGGAACAATGGAAGAATTAGAGGAATTATTTGGGGTAGATAAATATGACCACACCAGTATTTAGAACTGCAACAGAATCTAGGCAAGGGTTGAGTAAACGATTTGCTTTCACCAGAACTCTCACTACCAATGATTCTGAGGTAGTGGTGGATATTCCAAAGCATATGAATGAGGTTCATAAAATCTCTCTTGTTTGTGCAAGGGATGTGTACATTAATTTTGATGGTGATGCATCAGCAACTGTTGGAACAGATGGGACTATACATAGTTTTTTGCTAGAGGGTGGAGAAGTTTACGTTGATGATGATATATTCATCACTAACACAATCACAGCTATAAATAGTATCTCAGATAATGCTGGTTCAGTACGGGGAATTATTTGGGGTAGGTAACTGGATGATAAAGGAGAAAAAATATGCCAGTAGGTGATTTCAATCCTATAAATTATAGTGCGTGGGAATTAGACCCATCCACACGAGATTCAGTACATTTGTGGAATAAATGGTATCCAGCTAATAAAACGTTGGCTACTGCTCAGACTGCGGAAGATTTGTTTACTGTTTCCTCAGATGCACCAACCGCAAACCTAGCCACTAATCCATCATTTGAAACAACAGACCCACCTACTGGATATACTGCATCTGGTTCGACTCCTACTAGAGTAACTACAAATCCACGAACTGGGACTTATTCTTTGTCTATAGACCCTGCAAATGCCGCTGTTGGAGAAGGAGTTTATTGGACTTCTGATGTTCTGGGGTCTAACCAAGAAAAAACAAATGGGACAAAATTAGTTGCATCTTGTTATTTTAGAAGAGCTTCTGGTGCTGGAGATGATGCTCGAATAGAAATTAGAGATGCAACTGGTGCAACTGTATTAGCTACAGGAGATACTATTACATTAAGCACAACTTACCAGCGTTCTACAGCCTCATATGACTTGAATTTAGCTACATCTGCTGGTGGAGCATCATATAGAGTTTATCTTGTAACTGTTACTCAACATAATACGACTTTCCTTGCGGATAGTTTCCAAGTTGAGTTAGGAAAATCAGAGGTAGCAACACCTTATTGTGATGGGGCGCAAGGGATAAATTATTCGTGGGATGGAACAGCACATGCTTCCACCTCTCGCAGACGTATGGGATTGGTGTCAATAAGAGGCTTTATGCTAAGAGCCTCTCATGCTTGCTATGTTTCATTTGACCAAACAGCGTCTGCAACAACTGGTAGGTATTTACCAGCAAATGTAGATTGGTGGAATCCACATCCAATTCATATTATGGAACGAATATCTTTTGTGAACGTAACTACTGATGAAACACCACAGTTATATGGTGATATTTGGGGTGTTCACAGCAGTAAGATGAATCAATAATAGGTTATAGAATATGAAATTGGAGGTAGTTAAGAGAATATGTTAGATGATGAACTTAGGACTCTGTTAAGTTTCTATAGACTTCATCTAGAGCAAGATGAGGCATATTTAATTGATTGGCTAATCACATTACATAGCTATGATGGAGAATTGTTTGAAATATTAAATTCTCCAGAGTTAACAGCATTGAAATTAGAGTTGGGTAAAGTTTTGTTAGGTGAGAAAGACTACATAGAAATCGAAGAAACTGAATTCAAATGGATATTTACAAGTTGCCCTATCACATTCAGATGGGGATATGGTGAGGATGTAGGAGTATCACTGAAGACTAAGTTATATAAATTATTTTTATATGGGGTAGATACGAATGTACAGGAGAATTTAGATTCTATACCCGATGGCATACAATCTAAAATGGATTTACCAGACCAATCATCTGATGGATAGGAGATTATCATGTCACCTGTAAGGACTAAACCGACAATTAAACCTAAACCAAAGATTGCTCCAGAACCAAAACCTAATTATTTTCCACCGGAACGGTGGTGTCCCGGTCAAACCAAAAGGATTTTTGATTAATTACAAATATGTCTTCACCAAATAATTTTGGAGTTAGTACTAAAGAAGTTTATCCACGAACATCCTTTGTAGGACAATTAGTAGATGGTCAATCTTATTGGGATGCAAGGATGGTTTTATTTGATTTTTTTTATGCATATGAATGTGGGTATGTGAAAAATTATTTTCCAACACCGGGATTTTCTATGGATGAAGAAAAAGTAATTAAGTGTATTCAGAAGTTAGATTTTGAATGGAACAAAGAGGCTGTTTCTAGGTCAGGGAAAATCTACACAGGTGGCGCACCTAAATTTATGTCTATTTTAGAACCTATGCAACAATTAGCATTAATAGAATCTCTAATGAAATTAATGCCTAATTGGATTTCTAACATAGAGAAAAAAGAGTTAGAGGAATCTCAACAAAAAGAAAAAAATGTAATGGATAATTATGACTGAAGTTAACGTAAAAGACTTATATGAAATGTTCCGTGAAGACCCTGATTTTAGTGGGGGTCTGGGTGGTAATCCAAATGAGTCTAAAGAAAAAGCCGCTTGGGATGAGGCACAATCTCGTTTTCAACAGCATAAAAATAATGAAAAAGCCCTAAAAGTTGGAATCAACCAAAATAAAGCTAATGAAGCAAAAACAGCTAGAAAAAAGTTGATGGGGAAAAAACTATTGGGGAAGCAACAAAATCCTTTTGCAATTGCTACAGCAAAAGCTAAAGAAATGGGATACTCCGATTTTTCAGAAAATTCTGAGGGGGATAAAAAACGTGGTGAAATCGCTGAAGCAATTAAGAAGCAAAAAATAAATACGGTTTCAAAAAAGGTAACTAAATCCATAAAGGATAAGGAGACAACTGATATGAATACTGAAACAGTAGTTAATGGTGTTTTAAAAGACCTTGTTAGTAAGGGCATTATCAAAGGATATGGTGTACAAAAACAGATGAGTATTCCAGCAGTAGCTGGTCTATTGGGTGCTGGGGCAATGCTTGCTAAAGTCTTCAAACTTGAAGATGATGATGACGATGAAATTATTGCCAAACAAGTAACCGATTTTATGGGGAATAACCAAGACTTCTTTGAAAATGTGGCTCAAATGTGTGAATACATATGCAGTATTAAAGAAGGGGAAGAGCCTTGTGATGAAAGTCGTGGTTCAAGAATACTAGACGTTGCCAGTGCGTTTCATAAGGCTTGTCCGGGTGTTAGTGGTGGTGGAGGTGTCTCTACTTCTATCTCAGCACCATTGCCGGGTGGAGGAGGAACACTATCAAACATTTAATACCAGCATCAATAGTCTTAGTGCTATAAACTATACCTTAACTAAATAATCTATAGGGAGTTAATTATGTCCTATAAAAATATACTATTACGAAAGCACAAGAACATCCAAAAAAATGATGTTCCAGTCCAAAAGATTATTGGTAAACTTTTAGGGGGTTTGGGTTTAAAGCAACCATCGGAGCCACCTCATGGGTCTACAACTCCAATGATGCCTTCTGGTTCAATGGGAATGGGAAAGGGTGATAAAGCATTACAAAAAGTACTTCCTGCTTTTGTTGCTCCAGCCGCTTTAGGAGCAATTGGTGGAAAACTTCTTGGTCTTTCTAAAAAACAAGGTATACCCGTTCAAAAAATAATACCCGGTCTTGGTGCTGCTATGGAGGGTGTTGGACAGGCAGTTAGGGGAGTTGGAACTACGGCTGGTGCTGTTGGAGATGTTGCTTCTGGTGCTGCTTCTGGAGTTGCTTCTGGAATAGGTCAAACTGCTGGTGCTGTTGGAGATGTTGTTGGGGCCGCTGGTAAAAGGGCTGCTGGAGCAATCAACCCAACTAAATCTTCATTGAGTAAAAATAGTGGGAATAAATCCTCTTCTTCTATTCGGAAAAATATTCGTCATAAGTAATATAAGGATTAATCATGTCATTTTTATTTGACAAACTTTTCCAAAAACAGAATCCTGAACTAGCTGGTGAGATGGCTAAACGTGGCCTTATCTTTGATAGGATTCGACATCGTTGGATAAAGAAACCTGAGAACAGAGCGCAACCTACTTATGGTGCAAAGATTCTTGGGTATACTAGCAGTTATGATAAAAAGCCGGGATTATTAGAGGGGCCACCATCATCTGAGGCTACACCAAAACCTAAATCAGAATCAATTAAACATAACCTAGATAAGTATGTCGATATGATAACAGACCTAATGGCCGAATATTGGACTCGCAATGAGTATACTCATGCTCCAGCCCCCACAGCTAAAATACATAATGTTGGGGAACGATTCGCTAGAATTAGTATAGCAGAAGATGGGAAATCTGTGAGTCTTCATTCATGGATAGATATGAAAACTGGGGATATTATACAAGGCGGTTGGAAAGCCCCAACTCGTACTAAAAAAGGCCTTGCAATACGTGGAAATATTCTTTCTGATGACCTTGGGAGAAGTAAAATTGACCATCATGGCCCAAAATATTTAAGGTAAATAAGGATTAATCATGTCATTTTTATTTGACAAACTCTTCCAAAAACAGAATCCTAATGCTTTATTGACAATTAAAGGAGAATCAATAATTGGGTAAGGAAAAAACTGGTCTTAATAAACAATCTCCTGATGTAGCAGCTAGAATGTGGCAAAGAGGATTGGTTTGGAATGGTAATAAACATCGTTGGGTGAAACGTCCTGAAACAACCCATGAAGATGCTCCAACTCAAGGTAAATCATATAGAGGAAATGTCATTGTTATCCCTAAAGATAAGTCTTTCTGGGGGTCAGGAGCAACATATGGAGAGACAGAAAAAGCATCGAAAACACTAGCATCTATGCTAGAGTATAAATTTCCCGGTTCTACTGTAGTTTTTGGAAAAAATCCAATTATTGAGGGGGAACACAAAACGGAAATAAATAGTTGGGTTGAACGTAATTGGAAAAAAGCTGTCTCACGTAGAAGGGGAAGAAAGGGCGCATTCGATAAATCATTAGATTGAATTAGAAATTCTAAAATATCAGGTACAGGATATTACAGTAATAAGGAAAAAGAACAACGTAAAAAAGACTAAATTTTAGGAATATGGAAGATAATCATGTCATTTTTATTCGATAAATTATTTCAAAAACAGAACCCAGCATTAGCTTCTCAAATGGCTCAACGTGGACTTGTATTTGATAAAAATAGACATCGTTGGGTGAAACGTTCAGAACACAAAGATGCTAAAGAAACTAAGAGTTCATCGTTTAATCCATCTCCTAACCACGAATTTATGCAAGATGTAACTACAAGAAAAGCTGTAAAAACGTTAGAAACTCAGTTTAGAGGTGATATAACTCCTGAAAAGGCCGCTCGTGAAGCTGGTAATTTATGGCAAAATATGGAATCTGCTCGTAAGGAATTCAAGACAAAACAAGATTTTCAACGGTCAGTAGCCATCTTAACTGATTCTAACGAGAGAGGTGTCCCACATTATAAATATTGGGATGACCATGACGAAGGAACGCCGGGGGTTAAAACTGAGACTAATACTCCTCTAAAATTAGATGGAGTTCAAAGTTTACATCAGGATGAATGGTACAATTTATCTGGAAGGAATAAGTTAACTGACAGAGAAGGTAAATTTGGAGAAAAGGGAGCTAAGTATACTCAACATATAGACCCAGCAAATGGAAAAACTGTTCTTCAAGAAGTTAATCTTACTAATGAAGAAGGGTATAAAATCAAAACTGATAGAAGTGCCAAATATAATAAAGTTGGTAATCTTGTAGAAGATGCGAAACAGGCTTTATGGGAAGATTTATATTCTTCTCAACCAACATCAAATATTACAAAAGGAATGGGTCAAATAAAAATGACATTTCTATTCGATAAATTATTTCAAAAACAGAACCCTGAATTAGCCAGTGAAATGGCTAAGAGAGGCTTGATTTTTGATAGGATTCGACATCGTTGGGTAAAAAATCCTGCGAATAGAGCGCAGCCTAAAACGGCTCCCCAGAAAACTTCTAAACCCATAACTTTTGATGAGTTAGTCTCTACTGTTTTTTATGATAATAATCATGAGTTAAATCAAGTATTAGCGGAAAAATTTGGGTCATATGATGAAGAAATTGGTAGTTTTGCATATAGCCCAAGTAAAAAAGAACTAAGAAATCATCTATCCCAACTTCTCAAACCGCAATCTAAACATGGCCCCTCTCAAGTAGAGACTAGTCAGGATTTTATTTGGGATGGTTCTGAAGTACAACCAGTACATTCCGAATTAGACAGTGATAATTCAAGAGAGATGAATTTTCAGAAAGTGTTAAAACATTCACGAGGGGGAAATAAGTATCTAAGGTATATTGATGCTTATAAACAAATATACGGTAATGAACAGAGGTACAGTTGGGTTCAATTACATAGTAAGTTAAGCAATAAAGAAAAACATGCGAGAAATTCAGAAAAGGAACAGAAAGGTTTTGCTACTGAAAACTGGCGTTGGTCAAAAGACCCTACAAAAAAACGATTAGACCAAGTAGAAATCGGATTCTTAAACGCATTGACACAAGAAAATGACCATGCTGGAGCAATGGAACATATTGCACAATTCCTTGGTGATAAGCATTTAGCAAATAGAGCATCAAAAAATAGAAGGATGCGTGATGAAAGGCGTACTTCCACTGATGACAAACGTTGGTCAAAATTTAATCGTAGAGTTCTTGCAGAAATAAGTGCTGCCACGAATGAACGAATTCAAAATATTCCAGAAGTTAATCGGGCTATGTAAGGATAAATAAAAATGTCATTTCTATTCGATAAATTATTTCAAAAACAGAACCCAGCATTAGCTTCTCAAATGGCTCAACGTGGACTTGTATTTGATAAAAATAGACATCGTTGGGTGAAAAAACCTGCTAGTATGGAGAAACCTACAGAGCAATCTTCTGGGATACCGGGAATGGAAGGGCCATTCAACTATAAGACAGGAAATTCCTATTACTATAGTCCAAAAGAGGGTAAATACTATGATGCGAAATCAGATGTATTTATGCCCCGTGGATTTGACCCACATACTGGACAATACCATCAAGATATTGAAGAAGAAAGAAGGAAAAAAGAAAAGGAATCCGCTCCATTTCCTATGGCAAGAAAAATTTTACATGAATTAGGTGGAAGTAAATTTAGTGCAATGGTTGGTACTAAAGATATTGTTCAGACTGATAAGGGTGTTCAATTTGGTATAGGGAAAGGGGCTAAACAAGGGATAAATAAAGTCCGTATTTCATATACTGGTGTTGATACATATAATATGGAATTCTTTAATATACGTGGGACTAATGTTAAATCTATAAAAGAAGCATCGAATATTTATTCAGGAGATTTAGCTAGGGTTTTTAAGGACACTACTGGTTTGGACACTAAACTTTAGGAGCAAAAGAATGTCATGAAACTATCACCAGCCCTTATAGTTGCTGTAGTAGCAGCTTTCATTACAGGTGTCATCGGGCCAATGGCGGTAACGTTCTATCAAGGACAACAAGAAGAAGCTAAAGAAGAACGTCGATTAGCATCAGGTGTAATTGATACTGAGACTTTGCTGGGACATAGCGTATTTACTCATGCAGATACATGGGTAGATTTAATTATTCCTCAGACACAAGTATCAGATGAAGCTAGGCTTTTCCTTACTATTAAATTTACGGCTTTCCATGATGCGTTAGAAGACTTGGTTAAGAACACAGATTTTGATAGTTTGAATAACGACCAGTTCCATGCGGTTGCTTCTAAAAATCTAAATGATACTGTGGTATCTTATATAGCAGATGCAAGACGCCAAGGAATCTCAGACGAGTTTATCGCAGATTTTAATGTATGGCATCAACAAGTTGTTGATATATTGGTAGACTCGATTGAGGATAATGTGTTTTCCCCAATTCATACGTCACAAAACTCAAAAATGTATGCCATTTTAACTGCGTATGATAGCGCATTAGGGGCTACGCTAGAAGATGTGGCAAGAACATTGGAATCCAACGGGCATTAGTAGAATAGAAAACTAACTGGGTAAATTCTATGGCTAAAAAGAAACGAAGAGGATATGATTGGAAGCCATCTACTCATCGATGGGTTAGAGATACAAAAAATAAATGGTTGACCAATTCCTCTTTCTGGAATCTGAAAAAGAATAAAATACGGAAATCTATTGGAAGTGACGCTATGACCACTACTCCATTAACATCGTTGTTTGCTTTTTTAAATAAACAATCTCCTGAAGTTGCTTCAAGAATGGCTGCTAGAGGATTAATTTGGAGTCCTGAAAGACATAGATGGATTCGGAAACCTGATGTCGCTACTGCTTCTCAACTACCCTCTAGTAACTGGCTGGTTGATGATAAACCACGCTATGCACAACAGGGATTTGGGGCTATTGATGCACCTGTAGAACCTGAAAAACCAAAATCTAAAAAAGATAAACTCACCGCATTGGGGGCATTGGGAGCTAGTCTTTCCGCTTGGGAAAAAGAATTTCTTTCCAGTGTTCAAAACCAATTTGATAGGAGAGGAGATTTAAGCGAGAAACAATGGGCGATAGTAGATAAAATTGAAGCCAAGTTTAAAACTCAAGCCGATATTAAATCTGGAGCCGTTAAAGCACAACCACTTCCCCCCATGTTTAAGAAGTTAGATAAACTCAAGAAATATATGCCCGAAAAACATGTTCAAGCTATTGAATCTATGTCTAACCAAGTTAAAGCTGGTAGCACTCTTTCACCAAAACAAGAAGACTATTTAGAGATAATTGAAGCCAACGCCACAAAACAAAAGAAAGGTCTTACTGAACCAGCTACAGGGAATATTATTATTCGTCAAGAGGGAAACAGTCTTATGCGTCCTATTCTTTCCATTTCTGGAAAGGGGGCGTTTCATCCACAAGGTAGAAAATGGCTTGAAGAAAGGGGCTTTCAATATGCTGGCCCCGGTTCTGGTAGAATGACCTATATACTTTCTATGGAAGATATTTTTAGTATTCAACAAGAAGCTAGAAATCATGTTACTGATATAGAAGAGCCAGAAAAAACTAAAGCGTTGAATACTAAACAACGAGAACTAGTTCAAAAGCATATTGATGAACTAATGGGTAAAATGCCTGAATTACGAGATAAAGGGTTCACTTTAAAACGTACTGACTCTGACTCAAAACGTGGATATAAAGATACACCAAAGGTATGGAAGATGTTATTGGGAAGGAAGTAATGACCCTTTCGTTACTATTCGATTGGTTAACTAAGCAAAAACCTTCTCAAAAGAGTGATTCTATTGCTATTCTAAATGAATGGCTTGAGAAAGTTACATCTTATAGTAGACCGGGTACTGTACCACCAGACCAAGCTGTTGCGGCACGAATGCACCAAAGAGGTTTAGAGTGGAAACCTTCAACTCATCGTTGGATACGTAGAGAAAAGGAGCATGTACGAGAAAGAAAAATCCAACCTAGACTTGATGAAATCAAAAACTATATTGAAACTGGTGGATTTACAGAAGTTTCAGAAAAACTAGAGGACATATTATTAGAGTTATTTCCTGATATGCTTAACCCCAAGAATATTACTCGAATTAAAGCGGTAGATAGTATACAAGAAAAAGAGAGCCGTAAAAAATTTAAGGAGATGCCTAAAGAAAAAGCTGTTCAAGAAGGCATCATTACAGAAGATGAAGAATGGGATGGGATGAAATATAATCATTTTACAGATATAGTTGGGGGGCGTGTCAATTTTAATAATGCAAAGGAAGTAATGAGTGCTGTTACATCGCTACGTGATAAAGCAGAAAAATCAGATTTTGAGATAATAGAAGAAGACAATCGTATGGAAAAACCACTGGATGGTTATTATCGTCGGTATCATATGCTTTTAAAAATGACTAATAACGAGGGAAAAACCATTACTGTGGAGTTGCAATTAGGTACAGCTAATCAAACTAAAGTAGCTGATTGGTCGCATGATTTACTCCATAAAAAGGGTGCAGACCGTCCGATTCTCACCGATGCTGATAAACGGACAGCACTAAAATATATTAGGCAAATGGCTGAATTATATGCTTATCATGATGGTATAGAAGGAGCTAAAAATGTTTACCCAGCAGAGTGTGTTGAGGTAATTAGAAAATTTGCTGGATGTTTAGAAGTACCTGAATCTTAAATATAATAGGTGGTATAATGAGTTTAAGATTTGCTTGGAGATGTAAAATGCCAAACTTAGTTAAAGCAGAAATGGAAGATGATGAAAAATTTATTCAAAATTGGTTAAATCTAGAAGAGCGATTAACGGCTCCAGAAGGTCAATTTAAGTTAGTTGAAATAGATAAATTTTCTCAGCCATTTGAAGCTGATTCAGAGGTAGGAGTTTTTGATAGTTTAGATGAAGCGAAAGAAGCTCAATTAATGAAAGAACTTTCTAATAATAGTGAAATGGTTGAGTATTTAATCTATAATGATAAAGGATTTATGGAAGAGGGCTAAAAATGGCTTTAAAATTTCACGGTTTATCTGTACCTATAGATGTTCAACCATTAAATGAGGTAATTGTATACCCGGCTGGAATAACTCTTGGAACTGCTGTTATAACTGATAATGGTGTTAGTCCGGCATATACTCCATCCCATACCGCAACAGCGAATATTTCATCAAATACTGTTGGATGGACTGCTAGTATAAGTTTATCAGAAGCCAATTTACTAAATATAGTCAGTCTATATATTGAATTTGAGTGGCAATCACGTTTTAATGCAAATAGTGGTAGTGGAGCCTCTTCTCAGAGTAAAGTCCAAATCTCTGGGAATGGTGGAACTACGTGGGTAGATTTAACTGATACTTTTACAAACACGGCCACATCACTAACCACCCAAATTAGGGCTGGAACAGGAAAATGGATTACTCAGGTAAATAAAGGGACAAATCAATTAAGCCTTAGATTGGTACATGGGGTAGGTAGTAATGATGGAACATCCCAAAGCATTATTCAAGTTCGTAGTACCAGTTATTTACGTATAGGACACTACAAATAAAAATTGATATTCAAGGCTATTTAGCATATAATAAGACTTAATATTTAGCTCAAAATAGATTAGTTAAGGAAAGTAAAGTGTAAGAATCCATAGAAATAATTTGTGCCAGAGGTTCAATAAATGGGCGCAGACTTTTTACGCTTATCAAGAATACTTGACCTATCCGTTGAAAATAGAGCCATTACTAATATTGGAAATGCTGGCACTGATTTTGATACTAGTGGTGGATTAACGCTTGCTGGAGATTTAACTGTTAATGGAAATCTAGCCATTAATGGAACAACTACTAATGTACAATCCACAACTGTTCAAATCGATGATAAAAATATAGAGTTAGCACATTCCCCTAGTGGTGCTGTAGGAAACAATGCTGCTGTAGATGGTGGGGGAATCACTCTTATTAGTAGTCAAGGAAACAAGACTTTAAATTGGGTAAATTCAACGAGTGCTTGGACTTCAAGCGAACACTTGAATTTAGCCAGTGGAAAGTCTTTTTATTTGAATGGAACTATTTTACAAGATGTTACTGAAACATTAACTAATAAAACTCTTACTTCTCCAGTTTTAAATACAGGTGTTAGTGGTACTGCAATAAAAGATGAAGATAATATGTCTTCAAATTCAGCAACACATTTAGCCACTCAACAATCTATCAAAGCTTATGTGGATGCGGCAAATACATTAGATGGATTATCTGATGTAACTATTACATCTGTAGCTGACAATAATTTTTTTCAGTATGATAGTAGCAGTAGTAAATGGGTTAATAAGACTACTCCAGAAATCAATGATTCTGGTGCTGACCACCAATATATTTTTGCAGTAGGAAATCTCGCAGCAAATAGAATTATAACTTTACCAGTTCTGACAGGTGGAGATACTTTTGTTTTTGAGGCACATACTCAAACCTTAACTAATAAAACCATTGTTGCTGGCAGTAACACTATCAGTGGGATAGTTAATGCAAATCTAAGTGGGTCTGCCGCCATCAGCAATGCTAATTTAGCCAATTCCTCTATTACACTAGCTGCGGAATCAGGTTCAAATGATGCAATCTCTTTAGGAGAAACATTTACCTTTACTGCTGGTGAGGGTATTGATACGACAATGGGTACTAATACAGTAACCATTGCGGGGGAGGACGCTAGTACCAGTAATAAAGGAATTGCTAGTTTTGACAGCAATGATTTTTCGGTATCTAGCGGTGCTGTTACCATTAAAAGTGGGGGAGTTACAAATGCTCAACTTGCTGGCAGTATTGCTAATAGTAACTTAGCAAATTCTACCATAACAATTGGTGGAACTTCGACAGCTTTAGGTGGAACTATCACGGCTTTAACCGCTTTAACTGACTTAGATTTAACTGCTGGTAATAAAACTATATTTGATACAGTAGGAGCGAATACTCTTACCATTGGTGCTGGTGGAACCACTGTTAATATTGCAGGAAATCTCACTATTAGTGGTGCATCGACTTTAGTTACTAGTAATACTGTTCAAATTGGTGATGCCTTATTATTATTGAATAGTGATGAGTCTGGTACACCTAGCCATGATTCTGGATTAGTTATAGAAAGGGGTTCATCTGCAAACGTAGGATTTATTTGGGATGAATCCGCAGATGAGTGGGCAATAATTAATACAGACTCTGTAGGTGCTGAAACTGGAAATGTAACTATTTCTAGTTATGCGTCATTACAAGTTGGGGGATTTTCAGCTTCATCAATGTCTTTGGGTGGTGTTGATGTAGTGACTCTTACCGGAACTCAAACACTCACTAATAAAACTCTAACTGCCCCAACTATTAATGCAGGTACTCTTAATCTTATGACTGCATTAACTGTAGCTAATGACATAGATGTAGGAGCATATGAAGTCAGAGCGTTAAAATTTGAATCTGACCAAGCTACTGGAACCGCTCCATTAACTGTAGCTTCTACCACAGTTGTTACAAATCTAAATTCTGATTTGTTGGATGGTGTGCAAGGAGCATTATATTCACAAATAGTTGGGACAGAAACCCTTACTAATAAAACTTTAACGGCTCCTAAGATAGCGAATAATGGTTTTATAGCAGATGCTAATGGGGCAGAACAAATTATATTCGCTACTACTTCCAGTGCTGTAAATGAAATTACAATAACTAATGGGGCTACAGGTGTGCCATCTACAATAGCCTCTAGTGGGGAAAGTAATATTGGATTAAGAATTTCAGGTTCAGGTACTGGTGGAGTAATTCTACATGGTGGGGCTACCAAAGGAAGTTACTTAGAGTTTGGAGTAAAACAAACTACTGTACCTGATGACCCTAGTACAGAGTTGGCCCGAATGTACCTAAAAGAAATAGATTCTAATAATAATGCTCTAGCTGTGAAAATTCAAAAAGCCGGGGCTATAGTAGAGGTAGAAATAACTTCACCTAAAGCGATTTGTGCCGTGTGTGGTAATAAAGATGGTGCGAAAGACCCACTATATGATTTTGAACGTGGGGTAATGGTGTTGGATTTGTGGTGTGGTCACTCTTTTGAAGTTCCGATGCAATGGAGTCAGATAAATGGCAATTAAATATTATGCTGGTAGCAAATTAACTGGTGTAAGCGGAGATACTAAACCAACAACTCTTCCCACAGGTTCTACATTTCTTGAAACCAACACAGATGATTTATACTTTTGGGATGGGGATTCATGGAATGTAGTTGCTAGTAATACAGTTGCACAAACTCTTAGTAATAAAACTTTAACGAGTCCGGTATTAAATACCGGACTATCTGGTACTGCTTTTCTTGATGAAGATGCTTTTGACTCTGATTCAGCTACTAAGGTAGCTTCGCAACAGAGTATTAAAGCTTATATAGCTACTCAGGTTTCAGGCTCTCAAAATGTATTCAGTACGGTTGCTGTTTCGGGGCAAGATAACGTGGTAGCTGACGCCACTACGGATACGCTTACTCTAGTGGCTGGCTCTAACATGACCATCACCACTACAGCAGGGTCAGATTCAATAACTTTTGCTGCGGCAGGTTCTGGCACTGTGACCATTACTGATAATGAGAGTACTAATGAAAATAACCTTATTACTTTTGTAGCTGATGCGGCCACCAGCACTGGGGCGCATGGCTTAGAAATGGATGGGGATTTATATTATAACCCTAGCACTGGAACATTAACTTCAACCGTCTTTGTTGGAGCTTTAACAGGAAATGCTTCGGGTACAGCCGCTACCGTGACTGGTGCATCTCAGACTGCTATTACTTCAGTAGGAACTCTGACTGCACTTCAAGTCGATAATCTTAATCTGAATGGTAATACTATTTCATCCACGGCTGGAACTGATTTACTGATTACTCCACTAGCTGGACAGCAAATCATACTGGATGGAACAATAATTATAGATGCTGGAGTAGTTACCGGGGCAACAAGTATTACATCTACCGCATTTGTTGGCACAATTGATGGTGTTGTGGGAGGAAATACACCTGCTGCAATCACAGGCACTACAATTGATGCAACTACTGATTTTACGATTGGAAGTACGGTAATAACTGATGATGTACTTACGTTTACCCCCAGTACCAGCGATACAGTGGTATTGACTGCTACAACTAATGGAGCTTTCTCTCTTGTTACCACTGACAATGCTGCCGCCGCTGCAAATATTCAAATAACCGCAGATGGTACAGTAGATATAGACTCAGCAGGAGTTTTAACCCTTGATTCTGGCGCAGCAATAAATATAGAGCCTGCCGCTGGCTCTGCAATTTTACTTGATGGCACAATTAGCATAGATGCTGGAGTTGTGACAGGCGCAACAAGTATTACCTCTACAGCCTTTGTTGGCGATATAACTGGCGATGTTACAGGTACTGCGGATGTTGCTACGGTTGCCACTACGGTAACCATTACTGACAACGAGAGTACAAACGAAAATAATGCAATTATTTTCACTGCGGGTGGAGATTTAGATGGGGGTAACCTAGGATTAGAGTCAGATGGAGATTTACATTATAATCCATCTACAGGTACAGTAACAGCCACTACGTTTGTAGGTGCTTTAACTGGTAATGCTACTACAGCCACTGAATCTACTAATATCACCGCTGTTGCCAACAATAGCACGAATGAGACTGTATATCCTACGTTTGTGGATGGTGCTACGGGTACTCAAGGCATAGAAACTGATACTGGATTTACTTATAATCCAAGTACTGGTGTTTTGACTTCAACTACGTTTACGGGGGCATTGTCTGGTAATGCTACTACTGCAACGGCTTTAGCTACTGCTAGGACTATTGGAGGGACATCGTTTGATGGTTCAGCTAATATAGTTCCAGCTACTATAACGGTTGCTGATACTACTGATACGACTGCTTTTGTAGCCCTCTTTGAAAGTGCAACTGGGGATTTAGCTCCTAAAACAGATGCTGGGGTTACGTATAACGCTGGGACAGGGATGCTAACAGCAACAGGCTTTACAGGGCCACTAACTGGAAACGCTGCTACTGCGACAGCATTAGCTACGGGTAGAACTATTTCAGCTTCAGGTGATATTACTTGGACTTCTGCATCATTTGATGGCTCTGGCAACGTTACCAGTGTTGCTGCTATAACGGCTGATTCTATTATAAATGCCGATGTTAAGTCTGATGCCGCTATTGCATATAGTAAGTTAGCTGCTTTATCTGATGGCAACATCCTTGTTGGTAATGGTTCTAATGTCGCAGTTTCTGTTAATCCATCTGGTGATGTTGATATTAGTAATGCTGGCGTTTTCTCAATTGCTACGGGTGTAATTGTTAATGCTGATGTAAATGCAAGTGCTGCTATAGTAGATACTAAATTAGATACAATTTCTACTGCTAATAAAGTTAGTATAGCGGCCCTTGACATAGATGGAGCATCAGAAATAGGGGCCGCAATCGTTGATGCGGATGTATTCATCATTGACGATGGGGCTGGTGGAACTAATCGAAAAGTATTGGCTAGTAGGGTTAAAACATATGTCGGCGGTGGTGTACCTAATCCGTTCTTTTTCGCATAGGAGGATATAATGCCAGTAGATAATTTTAAGCAAATTTTTCAAGGGCAGATAAGCACTACGGCAGGTGCTCTGTATACAGTTCCAGCAAACCACGAAACCATCATTAAACACATGACGGTAGTGAATAACGACACAGAGGCTTTGTGGTTTACGCTTTTCCATACTACTGGCACTACCTATAGCGAAGCCACGACTATCATCCCAGAAGCCACGCTCCCGGCTGGTGGGTGGGCTGAGTTTGACGGAACCATCACAATGGATGCCAGTGATATTCTTGGTGGCGATGCAGAACAGAATTCAGAAATTACCATCACTGTATATGGTGATGAGATTGATGTGAGTTAAATATGGCTTGGACGTTTTACAACAGTAGCGGTGAAACACTAACTAGTTTCGGCCCTGTGACTTTATCTGAGATAGACATAGATGGCGGTACTGACATAGGTGAAGCCATTGTTGATGCAGACCTGTTCATCATTGATAATGGTGCTGGTGGGACTAATAGGAAGACTGCGGCTAGTAGGATACTAACTTATGTTGGAGGGGCTGTCCCGGCACAGGCAAATCAAGCTGCTCTTGAGGCCGAGACTAATCAGGATACCTACATCCCACCCGATTTGGTTAAGCATTCGCCCGGCGTAGCAAAGTTCTGGGTAAAATATGATGGTGCGAGTGCTGCTATTCAAGGAACCGCTTACAATGTAGGTAGCGTGACCGATGGCGGTACAGGTGACCATACCGTGAATATCACCACTGATTTCAGTTCGGCACATTGGTGCGCTACTATGGCGTCCAGAACCGCCGGGACGGGTTCCGATATTCGGGTTGAAACAATGGCGGCTGGTACTCTCCGTGTTTTAAGCGGTGACGGTTCGTCGGCGGCAGACTCGACCTATGAATGTATAGCTGGATTCGGTGACCAATAAGAGGGTATATGGCTAAGCGATATTTGACGACCTCAGCAGAGGGCATACTATGTATAACAGAGGTTATAGGCGATGATGCTGACGGGAATAAACTCACCAAGGCTTTATTTGAACTAAGTCGCACTACGGATTTAGAAGCCCATTTCGATGCCTCGATTCATACCCGTGATGCAATCGCTGCTGGTATATCTGGGCATCGTGCGTTGTCGTTAATTGGCGAATGTGAGGACACTGACCTGCCCACAGATAGGTATTTTAGAAACGCTTGGGAATGGAGTGACTAATGCCAGTAAATGTCAACATGACCAAAGCCAGAGCCATACATCTGGCAGAGATTCGCCGGGTACGCAATGCAGAACTTGTTAAAGAAGATGTGACTTTCATGCGGGCTATTGAAGCAGGGGATGCAGATGCACAGGCTACGATTAAGACCAAGAAGCAGACGCTCCGTGATTTACCGGATACCTTCGACATTACCACTGGCGTGGATACACCTGAGAAACTAAAAGCCAAATGGCCCACAGAATTACCAGCGAGGGAGAAATAATATGGGTTGGACATTTTATAATTCCTCTGGACAGAGACTTAGTGCGAGGATTATAGCTGATGATTCTATAACCACGGCTAAAATAGCAGATGATAATGTAACGGAAGCTAAACTTGATGTAAGTAATAGCCCCACTAATGGACAGTTTTTACAGGCTCAATCAGGAGAAGGTGGTGGATTAACGTGGGCGGATGCTGGCGATGTTACGCTTACTGGCACTCAGACGCTAACTAATAAGACTCTAACTTCTCCAGTGATTGCAGGAAATGTAACACATGCCAGCCATCTTAATCTCTACGCTGCTTCTGGAAGCGATGTTAATATTGGGGATGGGACGACAATTCTTAGCGTAGATGGTGGGGATGACCGGGTTAATATAACCGGGACAGAGGACACCCTTCTCAATCTAACCGATGCTACAACGTGGACAACTTTAATAGGTGGTCTTACTGATGGTGGACAGGCTTATAGTGTAATTAATACAGTAGGTTCATTTCTGAGAATTAGTGCTGGCTCCGCTACGGGGATAATTATAGATACTACTGGTGCTGTTTCAAAGCCATTACAGCCATGTGTGATGGCCCGTAAAAACGCTAGTACTAACAATTCGACTGGTAACGGTGAATTGCTTACGGTTGATTTCACTGGGGAGATTTTTGACCAGAATTCCGATTTTGCATCTGACACCACTTTCACGGCCCCAGTAACTGGTAAATATTTAGTTTCAGCGTCAGTCCGTTATGCTGGCGTTACCGCCGCCGCCTCAAATATTGACATGCTATTTGTAGCGAGCAATCGTTCTGGACGCCTTGCTATGCCGACTGAGGTATCATCCGATGTTAACCCATTTGCTGAAGGAGCAATAGGCGGGACAATTATCGTTGACATGGATGCGTCCGATACGCTCACAATCACTTTTACCGTCAGCGGAATGGGGGCTACTACGGCGGATATTGTCGGACTTACTGGTTCAAATGATACCTACCTTTCCGTAGTACTGGTAGCGTAGGAGTAAAATGATTATTTTTGGAGATGGAATCACTGTTACAGACATCGAGCATAAATGCCTTCTACACCTAGTAGCAGACCCGGAGGCATGGGTGCTGAGTACAATAACGGAGAAGGCCCGGCTACGCAGGGATACACTGATTAAAGAATGGCAACCCAGACTCTATGCTGACCCTGCCGTAACCGAATTGCCAGCAAATGCCGAACAACTCTGTGAATTAATTATGGCTCGTAGTGATTATCAGACTCGTATCCAACAGGATGCATCTCAAGTCCCAGCAATCTCACCTGCCAGAGCGAATGTAGCGATTTTTGAGGCCACTGAGAGAAGTGGTTCTACGGTGACGCTATTTGAGGACGGTATCAATCTGGCAGATATGGACACAAAGTGTATTCTGGCCTACGTTCAAGACTTGGATGATTGGGTGATGGGAGCATTGCTTGGGCAAATTAACCGGGGCAAGAAGAAGATGATTGCTCAGTATCATCCCATCATTCTGGAGGACTCTAGCGTTACCACAATGCCAGCTACTGAGGACGGATTAGTGGCAATGATTGTTGCTAGGGATGATTATCAGAGGTTTGGAGGCTAATTAAACATGCCATATATATCTAACGTCCACTAAGAAAAATTTGACAGATTGGAGTGGGCATATAGATGTGTTGGTGGGGGCTGGAATAATAATTTTTATTCAAGCCCTAATAAATATATATTTTTTTAGAATTCTTAATAAGATAAATAGAGGGAAAAAATTATTCCGTTCTCTTAGAAGGTGATTTGAATAAAATTAATCTTAGTTTAATTGCATCCGTTGTACCTCTTTTAATAGTTGCTATTGGTCTGATTGGATGGGTTACAACTTTAAGAGGGGATGTTACTAATGCTAAAGCTGAATTAGCTGTAGTAAGGGCTGATATAACCCCACTTCAAGCGGAAGCTAAACAGTGTGCCATAGAGATTCATAATCTGCATGAACTGATTAAAGATATTGATAAAATTGAAGAGGTTGTTGAAGAAGTGGACGTAGCTATCTTTAGATTAAATTCTATCGAAGAATCGGTTAAAGAACATAATCCTGCGATTGTGGAATTGCAAAAATCGTTAGCAATCGCAAATGACCAGATGAAAACTATACTTGCAGACCACGAAATCATGGGTGAAATGCTTTCGGAGATGGGTAGGACTCAACCAGCAGGGGAACGTAGAAGTTATGGGGGATACGGAAATTAGTGGCAGAAATAGACTACTAAATAAATGCTGTAAAACAGCTTAATTTTATTTGAATAGTGGTATAATTATCTTAGGTTTAAATTTTTATATAGTGGAGTAAAGAAATGGTAGATGTAAATATAGACACAGATTTGGCTCAAGTTACTCAACAAATGGAACAACTAATCGGGGAATATAACAAAAAAGATACTGAAATGAAACAGTTAATGCAACAAATACAAAATCTTAGTGGGATAGCCATGTATCTACGGGGAAAAATAGGGGATGAATCCCCTCAAGAAGTTAGTAAAAGTTCTAATAACATAGGAAATAGCGAAACTTTAGATACAGCAAAAATTATTAGCGACTCTTAATTAATTTTGGTTGGTGTACATGGTACAAACACAATGGGAGTCTAGACCATATTTTACAGCAGTATGGGTTTGGGATAACTCTGCCAGCGCATATGTTAATAATACTTTAGAGGCCCATTCTAGGAATGGGACTACATTTTCTATTTTTGCAGATGCCAATGATTATCTGTATCTAGGCTCTCAAGGAAAATTTGAGTTTGCTGGATTTTCATTAACAATTGGTGGCATTGTTGATACTCCAATACAGTGGGATTACTGGAATGGGACTGCGTGGACTCAATTAATACAAGAGAATAATTATACATTTGCTCTTAGTGGGGCAGAAGAATTTTGGCATTTAGAAGATTGGGATGCTTATGCATTTACTAACTCAGCACCCCATTCTGCCACCCCACCAGATACTCTACAAAGGTATTGGGTAAGAGGAAAAGTGGCTTCTGTAACAACTGCTCCTACAGTTAATCAAATCTATGCACGACAACGAGCTGCTTACGCTTCTCCTACGGATGTCTCTAATTTATTAGCCTTACCCAATGCTTTTTCTGCTACTACTAGACCTAGTAGAGATACTGTCGAAGATTATATCTATGCCGCTCAAGATTACATAGATAAAGAAACACGTAAATCGTGGCGTATGAAATTTAAGGTAGAGGAAGAGCATGATTTTATAAGGTCTGGATTTAGATTGGTAGAAGCATACCCTGAAGAAATCACTCAATTAGAGATTTGGACAGGTAGTCAATATGATACAAAAACGCAGGGAAGAACAGGAGATTATTTCTTAGTTAAAGATACTGGAATGGTACACTACGCTCGATTTTTTATATTACCAGCACGTATACAAGCATATTCGGGTAGTGCATGGGGATATGGTTGGGGTGAATTTACCTATCCTGTAAGAGTTTCTTATTTTTATGGTGGAAATCAGCAAAGTCACAGTGCTGAAGGAGGTATTGTTTGGGATATTTGTAGAAAATTAGCGGCTATTGATGTATATACGAATCATGATTATACTATTTTAACTGTGGCTGGAAGTGACCGTGTGGCCTTAGATAGGAAAATAGACACTTGGAAAATGGAAATTGAAGAAAGGCTTGTACGACTAGAACGCTGGGAAACGATGTAATGGCATATACAGCAGAAGCAGTTCCTGTAACTATAATTGAATCGCTATTATTTACCCATTGGGATACCAATTCAGGTAGTATTCCCAAACCAACAATGGTTGATGTGAATAATGCTACTGACCCATTACGAGCAGATTTAATAAATACTGGTGATTATTTATTATTAAAAGCAGATACCCCTACATTTGAGGAAACGCCTATTGGAACATGGGTCTATGGAAATCAAAGACATAGCGTTCTGATAGAAGTATATACTGCTCAGAATCGACAGCGTTTATACGACCTCCAAAAAGAGATACGAAGAGTAATTCATGCTAAAATGCACTCTGTAACAGAATTTCAACGGATTCAATATAGAAGCTTCAATGAACTTGTACAAGAATACGTGAATATTTGGGGGGGCAGAATAATTCTTGAATGTTTGAATAGTTCTATATTACTCAATACAGAAACTTAATAGACAACTTCAAGAGTAATCTTATATAATGACATCAGCATTTTATTGTACTATCTGTAGTGTTCCTGAAGAAAGTACTCTAATAATTCATAGAAACGGTAAATGTCCAAAAGAACAGAAAACCCACGGATTTCATTTTTGCCCTAGTTGTGGGTATAAGTTAAGTTCAAGTTTAGTTTCTAGCACAGAAGAGGAGAAGATAAATGATATGAATATGAGGTAATAATAATGGCTATTTATCGAGCAGAACAAGCCCGTGTATCATTCGCATCAGAACCGGGGCATGGTGGATATACAGATTATATTTCGGCTTCAACCCAATCAGGTTGGTCAGGAGTCGTAAATGGAGTGGTTATCGCTGGTAGTCGTTCATTTGCATTTGATGGCGGTAGTGGAACTGTTGCGGTAGACCAATATATCCGAATAGGAACCGTTGGAACTGCTACAGACGGTGGATTCAATGCGGAAATACGCAAAGTAACCAAAGTCGATGGCGCAACTGTTTATGTTGACCATCCATTTGGGTTTCATCATCTAGATAATGAAGTTGTTTCTCAAACTACTATCGCCAATGCTATAACTGGAGATTCCCTCCTAACATTTCTCCCCGGTATCTATGATGCAGTAGCCTGTCCTGATTTAACTCCTGAAATCACTCCCTTTTATTTCCTCAATACCTCTAGCAATCGAAACTGGACGTATGCCTATCGTGGAAGGCAAACATTTAATGGTTCTATTGCTAATATGATTCTTCTAAACGGATTCCCCATAAGATTTCCAATTGGTTCTGTGGCAACTACAGGAACTGATGTTGGAAGTGGTGGAGGAAGTACTCTAGATGGAGCAACTTATAAGGGTCAGATAGAAGTAACATTAGCATCAGCTACTAGTTATGCGGCTGGACATAAAATTCAAATAGATACAGGTAATAATTCTGAAGTCAGAGAAATTATATCTATAGCTTCCACTAAATTTAGATTAAATTATCCCCTTATGATAGCCCATGATAGTGGAGTTACCTGTAATCAAGTTACAAATCCATATACACATACTATCATAGAAAAATCTGAATTGGATTCAGTTGCATGGAATGTGTTGTTCCGTGATTCTAGTGAAACCGCAGCTAACGATTTTATCAGACGGTATGTTGGTGGAATGGTAGGTAGTGCTACATTTTCCGCTGATGAGGGTGGAATGTTACGTTTCTCTTGGGGCGGTGTAAACTTCTTGGATATGGCTCATAATCAATATTCTATGACTGGTGTAAGTGGTGAAATTGCTAAAGCATCTCG
>Ga0208684_1000414_pt1 | contig 32103 bp, 30 predicted proteins | sample MalvireepMed_b05_FD_184245 | JGI IMG/M metagenome (GOLD analysis project Ga0208684, IMG submission 184245) | Marine viral communities from the Global Malaspina Expedition - Malaspina viral metaG DeepMed_b05 (SPAdes) (version 2) | ecosystem: Environmental > Aquatic > Marine > Oceanic | place... | reverse complement strand
CAGCTTACCACCAGCCCACCCAATGCCCCTAAACGCCATCATTGCGGCCAGCATGGGTATGATAGGAGCAAGAGCTTTTCCTAGCTCTACGGCGGCATTAGCGAACATTAGAGCAAATTTAGCCATTTCCTTAAACGCGGTAGAATTGGCAATTTCACGGAATAGCTCTTTAACGTTTTCCGTTAATTTCATTATCTGAATAGCAAGAGATTGCTGTGCTTTTTCAGCGTCTTTAGCAAGACTGTCTGTTCCCTGTAGCTGGGCTTTGTATGCAGCCTGAGCGGTGCTGAACTCTTGAATAAGAGGGATTACTTTAGAAACCTGACGGAAACCACCAAGCTGTTCAACAATGGCAGAGAATCTGAGATCTGTTGACTCTAAACCTTGTAGGGCGTTGCTTAATCTTTTAACAGCCTCGTATGGCCCAACAAATTGCCCATTTAAGTTCGTTAGCTCAACGCCAAACTGACGCATAAACTTAATCGTGGTGGGCCTTTGCATACGAGTAAAGATAGTACGAAAACCAGTAGCAATTGTTTCTGCTGTTTCACGGGTTGTAGCACGCACAGAAGTGAACAAAGCAATAAGTTCTTCTACTTCGCCACCAGCAGAACGAAAAGCACCACCAGCACGCTTGATAGCCACACCAATATCGGAAGCTTCAACAGCAAAGTTTGCGGCTACCGTATTGATTTTACTTAGAAGAACTTCTAACTGGCTTGCTTCTAATCTAAACTGCCTCATAGCAGCAACGGCTGTTTCAGCAGTATTGGTGATATTATCGAACGTAGGAGCAAGCTCGGTCTTAGCAAGAGCCTCCATAGCAATTCTAGTGTCATCAACACTAAGGCCCGTTTGCTTTAGAATCAGGCCGATCTTAGCCAAGCCTGCTGAAGACACCCCAAGGGAGGTAGAAAGTCTGGTAATTGATTGCTCAAGACCTTTTAGCTGTTTTGTGGTCAGGCCAGCAACCTGAGCGATTTTGATCATCTCTCGCTCAAACTTGATGGCGTCTTGAATTCCTTGCTCAACAGTATTAGTAAATGCAGAGAAAACTCTACGAGCAAGGTCGTACCTAAGAACGTTTTTCAAGGCAGAGCCAAAAGCCTTGCCCATTCTGTCCGCGCCAGTTTCAGCGCCTTTTGTGCTTTTTTCAACCTGCTTGGTAGCTTTGGCAATTTGGTTTAATTGCTTAACACTCTGCGCCCCTCTCTTAACCTCAACATCGACAGAAACGTTCTGTAAGTCTTTCTGCATCGAGCCAAGAACTTGCTTGACGTTTGTCGGAGCTTGCAGGTTAAGTTGGGCTGTTAATACAAATTTTTCGGCCATTCGGACACCCTAAAAAAAATGGGTATACCGGTAGCTCTCTGCTAACGACACACCCACTTTCCAATGTTTACTATTCGGTTGTTGCCTGTGTTTTCTTTGGTCGTCCTCTTTTTTTGGCGGGGGCTTCTTCAGGCTCCTTTGGGGTTCCCGGCATCGGTTCGCCTTCGCCTAAATCTCCTACCATTTCAGCCAGTTCGTCTTCTTCTGTTTCTTCAGAAGCTTCAGGCTCTTCCGTTTCTTCAGAATCTTCAGACTCTTCTGTTTCTTCAGTATCGTCAGAGGCTTCAACTTTGGCTTCTTTTTTTCCCGGTACTGGAATCGGTTCGCCATTATCATCTAGAAAAGGAGAAAAATCTTCACCAATAACATCTCCCTCTTTATCAATTTTATCGCCTGATCTGCTAATGTAGTAGCTTTCACCATCGTCGTCATAAGCAATGAATCTACCATCCTCATCAATCAATCTTTCGACGCCCTCTTGGTCAATATCAATCAAATGACCATCTTTATTAATAAGGCGCAGTTTCTTATCGGCTAGCTTGTAATCTGTTAGGAATTTGCTTTCTGGAAGATTACTTTCATAGTCTGGGTCTAGGCCATAAAGCTTTTGGGCCAGTTCTCCAGCCGCATCAACCACGTATGGCTCATTAGCATTTTCTTCATATTCTTCTTTAGTAGCAAACAACGGCGACCCGTTATCCTGAAGTAAACAGCGATAGACTAAAAAAGAAAATCTTTCATTATCTGCTTGCCCCTCTGCGGTATTGCCATCCATTGAGCTACGCTCTGAGATTAGGTTCCGAAATTCTCCACGCTTTCTTCTCATGCCAAGGGCTGTTTCTCTAGCTTCAGAAAGAGTAATACCACCCTGTTTCAATTCTTTCTCTCCATCGCTAATTGAATTCATTACATCCTTGTATTGCTTTTCTTTTTCATCGTCCCAAACACCTTGCTCTTCTAGGACGTTACTAAGCTTTTGTCTTAAAACCGCCCCAGATTGTAAAGCGTCTCTAAAGGCTTGGTTATAAGCCAGTTGAGCTTCTTTATTTATTCTAGTGTCTGGAATCTTTATGTAGACAATTTTCTTCTTACCGTCTAAGTCTTCAGACTCAATTTTAATCCGGTTTTTCTTATTCTTCGCCATCTTCTTCTCCTTTTTCCATTGATGTAGTAGGCTTAACAGGTAAAGTAATCTGATATCGTAGCCAGTTAATATCATAGCTGGCAAATTCTGCCTCTAAGTTTCTGGCCTGATTATTTCCCCTGTCAAGTATTTCCGATCTCACTTCTTCATATATCTGTTTAAGGTGTTCTTGCTCAGGAGTCAATTCTTCTGAACTTTCATGCCCCCACAAAAAACCAAGATATTTTTCTACAGTGCTTAATGCACCAATCATGGTTGTCTGTATCTTTTTCTTTGATATCTTTAGAAGCCTTTCTTTTGATACCTCCTTGTATTTGCTAGACCTATCGGTTTTATATTGATCCGACTTTCTTACTAATTCAGCATATGATTCATCCATTATGCCCTCCCATTATCCGAATTTTTGACTCGCTTCATTTATTACTCTCATTTTAACGTCCGTAAATTTTTCATACTTTATTCCGTCTTCGCCAGCTTCTTTTACTTGGTTCATCCTAGATTTAACTGTCATTTTGGATTCGCCCTCATTTAGGGCGTATATAGCATCGGTCTCTTCTTTACTTCTAGATACAAGATAAACTTCGTCTGCCTTTTCGTGTGCGCTTTCAAATCCTTCTAGCTGTTTTTTGCTTTTGTCTTTTTCTGATTCTCTTCTTTGTGCTACTAACCACCCATCAAGAGCATCATTATCTTCTATGACTTCACGTTTTGGGGATTCATAAGCTTCTGCTACATTTTCATATAAACCAGTCCAGCTAACTATTTCGTCTTGATCCTTTGTAAGCTCAAAAACGTGTTTTCTAAAAATCTTTTCTGCGTTTTTTCCTGAATTTCTCCAAATGCTAACCCAAGGGTCTGTTCTAGACATCTCTCTTAAATATATTGTGTCTATGTCGCATTCATTGTTTAATCTTAATACCGTCGTTATATCTAGTTCCTCAAATAAATATGAGGTTCCATCTGGGTGTGTTGTTGTGTTTTCAATTATCCAGTTCCATCTGGCGTATGTTGCTAACCCTTCGCAGTCTAAGTGATCATTTCCATGTTTTTGTTGGTATAGTGTTCCTTGTTCTTTTTCCAATTCCCTAAGTTCTGATCTTATTCTTTCTCTTTTTACTGGCACTAAAAAATCATTATAAATAGCTAATTTTAAATCTTCTATTTTTTTAGTGTTTCTTGTTAGCCTACCTTCTTCTTCTTCTGACCAAACTCCCTGATCAACCATCAATTGACGCATTTCTTTTCTGGCAAAAACACCAGAAAATAAAGCCTCTTCATAAGAATCCCTAAAAACCTTTTGTGCGATATAGTTTTGCTCAATGGTTAATGGATGTATGTGTAAAACCAAATCGCCAATTTCTACAATTTTTTTATCAAGTAATAGTCGTGACAAAAAAAATTCCCGCTCATAAAGTTCCATAACTTTATACGGGAAGTGTAGTTTTCCCGTTCCCTAAGTCCATTATCTAAAGTCAGTTCATTCACTTGCCTATCCCAAAAAGTGGCTATCGCTATGTGAACTGACATAAGGGGGCTGGCTTCCCAGCCCCCTAGTTATCAGTAAAATTCTTAATTCAAACCAGCAGCACCAGAATAGGTGTAATCAAGCTTATTAAAGTTACGGAATGAATACGTTATGCTGGCGTTTCCACCACCCGTATCAATGCCGTTCCATGTAACAGATTGCATTCTGTTCTTACTGCCTAAATTAAAGGTGTGAATAGCAGAAGAAGCACCGCCTGATGCAATATCGCCCACGGCAACATCCCCGACGTTAAACGCGATAGATTGAGCAGTGGTATTGTTTGCATTTGGCAAAGCGTCTGTAGCCATGTCAGTAATATCAGTAACAATAGCTTCAATTTCACAAGAAACTTCAACTGGGAAGGTGACGAATCTGTGATAAGGAAGTCTTGTGCCAAGGGCATTAATTTCTTCACGCCCAAAGTCAACACTAACATTAATACTTTGAATAGCCTTTTCTGCCGTAGTAAGATCGGAGATTGGTGCTGGGGTTGAGGTCATCCAGATATGCTGTCTCTTTGAAACCAATCCGGCTGTTGGATCATCTCCAGCAATAACCGTCGCGTCAGTAGGCAAGCCCGCTATGGAGGCTCCGGGTGCAGCCGCCCACTTTTTATGATTACCAACCAAAGTAGTAGATTCAGTGAAATTACCATCAACGCCAAAAGTAAACGATGCACTAGAACAAAACATTCCAGAACACCAAACAGCGGCGAGTGGGTCATTATCACCAGCAACATCATCTGTGGTTTCATTATTGACACTAAAAACAATATCACATTTATTGTTTTGATCACCTGCAATTGTAATAGCAGTAGGCGTACCTACATCCATTGTGCGACCATACATGCAATTAAATTGATCCAGAACCCTTTCAACAGAAATTTCTACATCTGGAACTTCTTCAAGATCTTGATAGATTTCTAGCTGACCGAGTTGAAAAATTTGTTCTAAGTTAAAATTTGTGGTGATGCCTACACTTTGAACGCCGGGAACAAATTGCGCATTACTAATTGTTTCGCCGGTGCCTTCTGCGGCCACGCCAAGGGCTTCAACTGCCCAGTATGTTCTTTTATTAGCCATTTATGTCTCTCCTAAAAGGAAAAAGTTTATCTTTCTAACATATTATACACCAATTGAGATAATTAGTTAGGTAATTACCTCGGTATTCATTCTCACTACTCCGTGATATAAATTTGGTGAAATTTCTTCAGAACGTTGAACATTTGCCGTAGTGATGTGCAATGTTTTACCATGACTATCTGAAAGTGTTTCACCATACTTAAATCCTCCATGTAAGATTCCACTAGACTGTAACAACAAGGGGTATATCTGTGACGCATGGGGATGCTCCACTACATTACTATATGTCATACCCCTGTAATCCAGCGGAAAAGCGTTGTTCCTTCCAATCATATCACTATCAAACATACTTATGGTATTTTCTTGTTGAAAAGACACTATATCTAACAGCTTATCTCTATCGTAATCATCTTCTGCCAAAACATGAAATAACACATCAGTGTTAACATAATGAGCTAACGACCCTAAAGAATAGGGTTCAGAATCTCTTCTTTTGACAACCTCAATTGCCATTGCGGGTAATTGGAGTCTAGTTTCTGCTAATTGTGACCAATCACCAGAAGCCTCTAGGGTAAAATCACCATCCGCGCGTTCTGATCTATATTGAACCTCTCGAAAAAAGTCTTCGTTTGATTTTGTTACTTTAGTCCATTTATAGCTAAACTCAGCGGTTACTGTGCTGGTTGTGCTAATCGCGCTATCAAAGACCACCCTGCCATTTGGATAATCAACATGGTGTTTATAAGTACCAACACCAGAAGTTGGTTGAAATGCACCACCAACAAACACCCCCGAAATGCCGGGAGAATGTATTGAATTGGGGTAGTCGGTTGAATCTGGCTTTAGCTTTGTTAAGGTCTTAGGTTGAGCAGTTGTTGACACGCCACTTTGCCAAACCCAATTAGATCTAAAACCTTCCCACACTTGACCTTTTGTGTATCTGGGATCATCTACCAGCCTGAGCTTGTGTTTGTCTCCCCCAAACTGACCGGATGTTGGTATCTCAACATTAAAAAAACCACCAGCGTCTATAAGACCCCAGTCAAAAAGTTCAATTAAGTTGTCTTGTATTATTGAGGAAACTGTGCTGTCACCAACATTGCCTATTTTTTTTAGCCATTTAGTCATCTTAATTCCAGTTTTTCTTTATTGTCTTTTCGATGATTCTTTGCATCTTTGCTCGCACGCTCTTTTCGCCTAATGCCCTGCTAATAAAATTGTCACTTACTGTACCTGAAAACTGAGAATCTATTTTCCAAGCCCCGCCCTTTTCCATACGTCCTCCCCCAGTTCTTCCTCGGCCCGCTTTGGGTTCAAAGTGAAATCTTCCCACAATGATTGTGTCGCCCCTCGTTAGTAGCCACTCTAACCATTCGAGGGTAACAAGCTCTTTGCTTCTCTTGGAAAAATAATCAACGGTAGAACCAGAAATGGATAATACATTTGCAAAATTTGTTGGCTGAATATTTACACTAAGACCGCCAATACCCTTTCCTTTTGGCTCTTGAATTTCCACAAAAACAGACCTGCTAACAGCCCTTGCTATGTCTTCTGAAGCGTTACTACTTTGGCTTGATGACAGCCCTAATTCATGACGTAATGTTCCACTTCTAAGTTGGTCTAGTTCCATGCAATTATAAACTGCGGAATAAACTAAGTCCGAAAAACCATTTTCAATTGTCTTAAGCGATTTTTTAAGCGTTGCTGCAAGAGCCTTCTTCAAAGCAGATAAAATAAACTTTTCAAATTCCTCTGGTTTAGCAGTAAGTTCAACCCAAAGTTTTCCAGCCATTAGATCCTCTCCCAAAATATAACAATATATTGTGTTGGGTTTTGTTTAAAGCCTTGGCTATATGGCTCAGAAATTCTGCTATATCTACCTTGATTATGACTTCCCACATCTACCAATAGCTCTTTAGCTTTAGTTAGTTTTGCGTAGTCGTCCATATATCCAACCGTTTGTATTACGTTGTTGGGTATGTCCACGTTAATACCAACGTCAATAAAATCTCTCCTTCTGTAATATATTCTTAACTCAACAGACTCGGTGCTTTCTACATTCTTAAAACCTTCGCCCCCACAAAGTGGGCAGGTTGACCCCCTGCTAAAGGGGATAGGGCCACCAGTTACATAAGTATTTGTAGACCTTCCCCCAAAAGTGTTAGTAACACAATTTTCACACGTTTGTCTTCTTTCTGGATATACCACATTGCATGTTCGGTTGAATAGAAGAATAGCTTCATTCAACTTTGTGAACGCACTTGCGGGTAAATTAAGAGCCATTTTGATTACCTAATAATATTAACTAGTGTAATAAGTCTTATCATCAAATCTAGCTGTCCACTTTGTATCCAAGCCAGTAACAAGACTTGCGTCATTCACGCCAGACTCATATGTTCCACCAGTAAAGCTTACTACAGTACAATTACTCAAACCTTCAGTAATAGTAGTATTGCCTCTAATTCCGGGTTTCAGTTGGGTTAAAGTCAAAACGCCAGCTAGGTCATCAGCGACAGCAATTGATCCATTGTGACCAGCGGCGTTATCAATACAAAGCTTTAAAGCTGTGGCGGCGGCGTTCTTGTCAGTCTTAATAAACTGAAGACTTCCTGCGGCGGTTGCATCTTTAGCCGTGTACGTTTTAGAAACGCCATCGGCATCAATGATTACAATGGTTTCATCGGCGGTCGCGGCACCAGTAAAGGTGACAGTTGCCGTAGCAGCTTCGCCACCAGCCCTTATTCTATAGTTAGTTCCAATTGCGTCGGTTTTAGCACCCTTTGGTGCGCCAACAATAACGCTACCATTTCTTGAGGCAGCATCTGCGGTTAATCTTACGTTTGTAGCTACATCAGCCATTTTTTATCTCCTTATTAGGATTCTAGTGTTGTTATTCTTGCTTTAGCTGCATCAAGTTCAGCCTTAAGCTCTTTGATAGCGGAAACTAAGTAAACATTAATCATATGAGAGTCGAGGGTTTTAACGTTTTCAACTAAAAGTTCGTCAGTGTCGCGATCCAATATATCTTGACCGCTTTCCGTCACGGCTTCGGGGAATTCAACTTCCACTTCTTGAGCGATAAAGTTGTAATAGTACGTGTCCGATTCTACGCCATCATGACAATGGCAGTAGTCATCTATGTACTTAAATTTAACAGGTCTTAAGGAATCAATCTTATCTAGACCACCAGTAATGGTTGAAACGTCGGTCTTAACCCTTTCGTCAGAATCAACATTCCAAACAGAACTAACAGGCTTTGCAGCAGAATTACTGCTCAACTGAAGTTCATAGGTTGGCACTATGTTAATACCAACCTTTCCATCGTCAGTAACTCTAATTCCCTCATCTCCACCATCATTACTAATATACTTGTCGTTGAGGGCTATATTGCCGTGGTAGGTTGTTTTATCAGATCGGATAATAAAGTCTGAAATATTAGAAGTGTCACTATCAAATCTACTAATTACTAATTTAGCGCCAGTATCCGCAGCGCTGGTTCCGGCTTGTATATAAGCTGAGTCAGTTGTACTTCTAGAACCAAGCAGCCTGAGCGCTGAATACGTGGCATTGTTGCCAACCATCATTGACGCATCATTACCACTTACGTGGAAATAGTTTGTTCCGGCAGCAAAATTGTCATAAGGTGCAGCAGTATTAATACCAACGCGACCCTCACGATCAATAGTCAGGTGGCTAGGAACAAACGACCCAGAATTATTTATCTTTAATACGTCTTCTGTGTCATCACCAATATATGCCTTATAGCCAATGGTAGACCAGTTTCCAATCAAAGGATCTCCACTTCCAGAAGTGTTAGAGCCGATATAGATTGCAGATTGGCTACCTATTGGTGTCTCCAAGGCTGTGGTGGCTGCTCCGCTAGCGTACACATGTGTGTTAAATAAAGGTCGCCAGTCTGTTCGTCGAACCCCAGAGCTTGCAAACCCTATGTTATTGTTTGTGGAATCTAGTACGAGTTGGTTATGTCTTGTTATTCCAGCGGATCTTGTCTCTACGATTTGTTGTTTTGTGGAACTGTTCCATCTAAAGCGAGCAAAATTAGAGATGTCAGTATTTGTGTTTCCAGAACCAATGAACAATTCCGCATTTCCGTATTGTGCGCCAACAACCAAAGCTCGATCACCGCTTGCTACAGTGTGCTTGCCAATGTCATCTCCAACCACAAATTGTTCTTTTGGATAAAGCGAACCCACTGAGGCTTTGCCTCCGCTAGTAACAACAAACAGCGCCTCTCCGAAATTAACCCTGTGTTTTCTATCATCGTCATACCCGATAAAGAACCTAGCAGCCCCGCTAGCGTTTGTGTCTACGCCCAACCCAAAGGTAGCTAGCAAGTTATTCTGAACGGTGGGTTCGCCGCCCTTGTATTTAGATATGATTACATCTGCGGTATTGGTTAAAGAGCTTTGAAGATCAAGTCTCAAAGCATTACCAGACGCTCTAACATGTAGTGGTTCAGAAGGATATTCGTGGCCTATTCCGAATTTGCCGTCAGTATCGACAGCAAATCTTTTTGTTAGGGTGTTTGTTCTGGCATCAAGGTGACCAAAGTTCATATTGGTTCCGCTACCAGCAGCCAAAAGGTTGGGGCTAGTGCGAACATAAATAGCCACCCCAGATTCTGGATGAGAACGATCTATTCTAATTGGCGGGTTTACTCCGCTACCATAGATATGAACTTGACCATCTGGCTTAAGGGAAACCCTCTTTTGTTTTCCCACCCCGCCAATAGCTACCCCAGAATTAGAAGTGTAAAAATTGATGCCACCATCTTCTTTGTTTGTGGTGTCATCGCCAGAAACAAATTCAATACTAGAAACACTATTGCCATCCCACTGAGAATGGATCATATTAAGGGGACTATTTGCGGTCGTTACTCCACTATCTCTAATGTCAAGAGAATACTTGTAGTAATTGTCACTTCCACTGGCAATAATAGGGGTAACAGAATCAACAATATGTAACATGCTGTTTCTAATAGTTTTAGCTGTAATAGCACCAGTATCGTTATCAGCTAGATCAATTTCTAGCTTGCTTTTTAAATCTGCTTTTTTATATTCGGCCATTATTCAAACCATCCTGCCCTGTTAGATAAATGTGTTCTTGCTACAGCATCACTTCCCGGTGCGTAAGGCCCAAGTATAGCTTGGCCAACAACACCATTGAGCTTGTACTGCATTATGGCCTCTTCGTATCTTTTATTAATATCATCAAACAAAATTTTAAGACCAGCAACAATACCCCTTAAGTCAAGAGCAGACGGCCCATCTCTTAAAGAAATAGCATTAAGTGAATGTGTTTTAAGCTCACTACCCAAAAGCATTTGCGAAGTTTTTAACGAAACTAAATTAATAAAAGAGTCGTCTTTGTTTGATGAGTCTGTTGGGTCTGGAGAAAGAGAAACAGAATCCACATCAATTGTGTATGTGTTCTCGAAATCAATTTCTAAAGACGCTAACTGTGCAGAAACCAAAACGGCCTCTTCTAGTCGAGAGTCGGTGAAGATATAACTGCTTGAATCTAAATCGTTCACTAGGTGACGAACTATAAGTGTCATTTCATTTTGCCAAGGCATTTTCGTCTCCTATAAATTTCTATGAACTTTAAAACTGGTTATATCCGTATAAAAAGTTCCGTCTGATATAATTACTTTGCCCTGTAGTTTATACGAGCCTGCCTCATCTAGGTCGTCGGCCACGGTGGTGTAATATATCTTTCCATCAGTACCGTCGCTGTTAAAAGACGCGGTTGTTGTCAGCTTAGATCCAGATGGCTTTTTTATAATTATTTGCTTTGTGCTTGCGCTAGAAACATCTACGGCACTAGAACCATCTGTAATAGTCACTAAGAACTTTGTTCCTATATCACTTAAATGTATTTCGTTTGCTGGCATGGCTATCTTTCTTTAACAAGTGTTTTTTCTACAACCTTGTCTATATATCCCGTAACTCCGCTTGTTTTGTCGATGTTAGAGGTTATGCTAAGTTGCTTATCAATATAACCTGTAAAATCCTTTGTCTTACTTATGTATCCATTTAGGCTGCGTAGCCTGTCTACATAAAGCGTAAGCGCAATAATATCCGGCTGGTCGTATTCCGTTGAAAGTCTTGGTTGCAACCTAGCAATAGAGCTAAGATTAATAGACCCTCCATGTAATAATACACTATTTCCAGACAAAGATCCTATACTTTGTAAAGTAGAGAATACCCCATGCTGAAAAGATGGTGATGTCGCCATACTTGCGTTTACTGATAGCGAAAGGCTATGTGAGACCCTGTCTACTACGCCGTTGGCAATTAAAGTTGCACGACCAGCTAAGTGATTTTGCGACAGAAAAGGACTACCAGAAACTTGTGACCCACGAACAAAACCTTGACTAAACCCTGAAGTAAACGCCCCTAAATTGCTAAGATGGGCTTGTCCAAGTTTTTCAAGAACGCCAGCAGAAGAAACTGATGCAGAACCACCAGCATTTGTATCTACGTGTATTATTCTGGTTGGAACGCCAGACACTGTTGCGCTACAAGACAGTCCTCCAGCAAGAACCACAGTTCCTACTAGTTTACCAGAGACTGTACTAGTATCAGCTAATAAACTAGCGGCACTTATATGGGCTATCCCAACGTTTAGAGTTGTTCCAGAAGCAGAAAGTGTAGCAGTTCCAAGCTTGGTTAATGTCCCGCTACCAGAAACGGTAGCTAATCCAGAGAGTGTAGCTCCTGTCGATAAAGGTTGTGGATGCGCAGCTATGGTAACAGAAGAAGATAAAGGCGCGGTTCCAAGCTTAGTTAATTCTCCAGCGGCTGAAACAGTACCAGATGTTGGTAGCGAACCAGTTCCTAGTTTAGTTAGCTCTCCATCAGCAGAAACGGTTGCCGTACCGCTTAATGCAGACACGCCTTTTATTGTAATCGCTGGGGTCGCTACTACCGTACCAGACGCAGACGTAGAGGTGCTTGCCACCATCACCATTACAGACGTAGCAGACTGCGTGGCGGTAGCTGACGCGGTAGACGCCGCCACCATAGTGAGAAGGCCAGAACCAGACACAGACCCAGTATCAGCCAATAAACTAGCGGCGGCTATATTTAGTGCGCCAACGTTAAGGGTCGTTCCGGCAGCAGATATGCTTGAAGCAACATTTATTTCTAGCGAAGGATCGCTAGATACTGACGCAGATGCATTAAGGGTTGCTGTACCTGTATGCGTAACAGCCCCCACCGCAGGCAGGGTGGAAAGGGGCAGTTCACTTATTGCTCCAAAACCAAACATGGCTTACCCCCTAATCAACAAACAATAAAAAAGCTTCACTGGTAGCAGCCCCCTCGGACGCTTCCGTATAATCTATCACTAACTTAACTGCGTCCGCTCCGCTGCTTACTTCGTGAGCTTTTATATCCAGTACCCAAGAATCCATCATATCTGCATCTGTTGGGTTATATAAAAGGATGGTAATATTATTGCTACTAGCATCCCAACCGGCAGTATTAATGACTTCATCTATGACATCGGTAAAGTCGGCAGAGTCGAGAAAGCTGGTGGAACTAGATGTTGACAGATTCCACGTCGCATAATCGGTTGTCATGCTGCCTTGAGCGCCCGACAGGTTGCCATCGCTGGCAATAGCTGCCGAGCTAGCAGAGCGAGCATCAGCATATATTCTGCACGACTTACTGCTGTAAGAGTAGCTAGCGCCCAGCTTGTACTGAAGTTTAGCCGAATTAATGGTAGCGCTCGCCGGTATGTCTACATCCAAGAATCGGAAGTAGCAAGTTGTGGAGGTGGCCTCCATTCCGCTGTTTTCCGACCCTAAGTAGACCGAGTTGCCGTTGTTGACGAAGCTCCAATCCGACAGTCCTTCATCCCATGTTCTGTGGCCGTCGTCTCCATTGGCTTCTACCTGTACGGTTAATACTGTCATTATTTTTCCTAGTTAGTAGTTTCCGCAATATTTTGACCTATTACATAACCATCAAAATGACCTTCTGCCCGCACTATAAATCCATAAGTGTCTGCCTTATCATTTGTAGCTGTCATTGTGGGCGCGGTTCCTCCGGGCCAACTAACCGTAACAGCCGCTGGGCTTCCACCGCCATCAGCGTCGTGTGTTACGGCGCTATAAACGATGCTATAATTTGCGCCTGATGGCTGTTCAAATCTAATGATAAATCTTTGACCAACCGAACCATTGGTAAAATCTATATCTGTTACGTTTGCCCCTAAAGTTATTTCAAAGTAATTACTGGTACTTAGGTCTATTACTACGGTAGCATCTTCGGTAGCACTTGTGATGGCCTGATTAATAGAACCACCGATAGTTATCTTGCCAGTAGTAGTTATCGTGTCTATATAGGCGTCTTTCCATCGAACTCCGGTGGTTCCTAAATCAACGTCGCTGTCAGATTGTGGGCCGAAAATATTATCCGCAAGGTAAACCTGTTCTACATTAGCGGCATAGAAATGAATCTCATCGGCTGTCTCAAAATCAATCTTTGTTTGGTCATCTTCGCCAATCTTGATATCGGTAGCCAAGAGAGAGGTGATTACAGTTTGTGCGGCGTCTACATTCAGAGTCACACCACCAGAGGCTCCACCTCCGTTAAGCCCAGTTCCAGCAGTTACTCCTGTAATATCACCACTACCGCCACCAGCAGCAGCCCAAGCAATATCAGTACCATCAGAGGTTAATACATAAGTATCAGCCCCAATAGCTAAAGCAGCAGGATCTCCACTGGCATCTCCGATAATTATGCTACCTCTAGTGATACCCGCCATCTTACCAAGAGTTACTTGATCATCAGCTATATGCGCTGTGTCAATCGACCCAGCAGCGTAGTGTTCACTATCAATTGCGTCGTCTACAATATGCTGCGAATCTATTTTATCGTTACCAATTGCTACTACGCCAGCATTTGTCATTGTGACATCGCCTGACAAGGCTGCTGCTGTAAATCCTGTGCCGTCACCAATAAGAATTTGAGTAGTTGTTAAAGCTATTTCTGATAGTACACCTGAACTGTTTGCGTTTCTTCCCAATATAGAATTGGCGGCTACGTCCTGAATGTGAACAAAATCAATAGAACCGTCTACATAATGTTGCGAGTCTATTTTGTCATCACCAATTGTTACCACGCCAGCGTTTGTCATTGTAACGTCGCCCGACAAAGCCGCCGCCGTAAACCCTGTGCCATCACCAATAAGAAGTTGGGTGGTTGCTAAGGCTATTTCTGATAGCACGCCTGAACTATTAGCGTTTCTTCCTAATACAGAATTAGCAGCAATGTCTTGAATGTGAACAAAATCTATTGAGCCATCTGCGTAGTGTTCACTGTCAATGGCGTCGTCTGCAATATGCGCGTTATCAATGCTACCATCGGTATAATGCTCTGAATCAACAGCGTCGTCAGCGAGTTTAGTGCCATCAATAGCATCAGCCGCAATTTTACCAGTAGTTACTTGCAAGTTTCCTATATGTGCCGTGTCTATTGATCCATCAGCATAATGCTCGCTATCAATTGCATCATCTGCAATATGTGCGTTGTCGATACTTCCATCCGTGTAATGTTCGCTGTCTACAGCATTATCAGCTAGTTTTGTTCCGTCAATAGCGTCTGCTGCTATCTTACCAGTTGTGACCTGTAGATTACCTATGTGAGCAGTATCAATAGAGCCGTCTGCGTAGTGTTCACTATCAATTGCATCGTCAGCTATATGGGCGTTATCAATACTGCCATCGGCGTAATGTTGTGAGTCTATGGCGTCATCAGCAATATATCCACCGGCTATTTTAGTACCTTCCCAAACTCCAGTGGCAATAGTTCCAAGTATTGTAATTCCACTACTTCCACCGATATCAAGAACGGCGGGGTCGCCGCTTCCATCACCTATAAGAATTTCTCCATCTGCTAACACAGCAGTCGCAGTAACAGCGCCTGTGCCAGAACCCAACAAAACCCCACCATCGGTAAGAGACACGGCCCCAGTACCACCATCAGCAACAGCAAGAGTGCCGGTTATGGAACTTGCGCCTAAATCTACGGCAACTTCTGTACTTTCTATTACCAACCCACCGTTAGCTTTTAAGTCTGTAGAAAATTCAGTGCCAGCAAGATCTAACCCGTCGCCAGCCGTGTATGCCGTGTCTGCATTAGCATTGATGGTTAAAGTGTCGCCACTCATCACTGTAGTACATCGGGTTCCACCAGCAATCGTTAGGGTGTCACCGGGAGTCATGCCTGTTGAGCCACTATCACCCGCCACTGTCGTATCTGGAGGAGGTTGCCAGCTAGAAGTACCATCACCATCTTCTCGAAGAAATTTGGTTCCACCGGTTTCTCCTGTAGACTTCGTTCCAGTACCTTCGACGCTGGGGGTTTGCCAACTAGAAGTACCATCGCCGTCTTCTCGAAGAAATTTAGTTCCACCGGTTTCTCCTGTGGACTTTGTTCCAGTGCCTTCGACGTTAGAATTAAGCAGCGTTGAAATACTAGATAATCCTGTTCCACCATTACTAACACTCAAGGCTGATCCTAGAGTTAAACTCCCAGCCACTGTTAAGTTTCCATCATCATGTATACGAAGAGATTCTGTGGCGGTGTCTCCATTCAACATGGTATAAAAAACCATATCTATATCTTCATTTGTTGAGTCTCCATCGGTGACTACCGCTTCGACCCTAGCTCCTGTTTCAACGTTGCCCACGGCGGTTTCTACGGCAAAACCCATACCACAACCCAGTCCAGCAGCGGGAGTGCCAGTAGACTGAGACTTAAGAATCAAGACATCTGTAACACTATCAGTTGCAGAGCTTGCCTTATCAATTGTTTGAACATTATCTCTAGTGTCGGGAGAGGAGATTGTTAATGAGCTACCGTCAAAAGTAGCGTCAACGTTTGTTCCACCAGAAATATCTGCTCGTTTAACAAATTGACTAATTGTATTATTATAATTGTCTAAATCATCATCGACTACAAAATCCATCGCGTTTGCGCCGTCTTGATATGTAACATTAATACGGGTTCTTGTTCCAGCGGTTAAACACCCCCCAATAACATCTTGAATGGTTTCAGTTGCCGCAGGGTCAGAAGCTATGGTAATTGCCCCATCCGCATTTGTAATTGTTATATTGTCGCCTTCTGTCAACGTGGCAACCGCTGGGCCGCTAGATCCACCTATTAATAATTGCCCATTAGTAGACATAGTTACAGCAGCTAAAGTGTCATCACCAGAATCTTGAGTGATAATAACCGCTTTATCAGCAAAGGATGTCGCATTGGTGCCGCCATATGCAACGGCAATCTTCGTGCCTTCCCAAACGCCAGTGGCAATAGTGCCTAACCCCGTAACGTGAGTTTGAGAAGCGTCTGTGCTTATTGAGTGAGCAATAGTCTCTCCGGTAGTTGCTCCGGTTGACGTAATACCAGTTCCACCAGTAAGGGTTGCTACATAATTGCCAGTTGTATGAGTTCCAAGAGTTATAAGATCATTTAAAGTAGTGGCCCCTGTTCCGCCGCGAGCCACTGATAAAGTTCCAGTTGTTCCAGCCACTATTGGTAACCCAGTTGCGTCAGCTAAATTGAATGCTGGAGTAGCATCGCTTGCACCCAAATCGACTTCAACCCCTCCATAACTCACGGAGTCATTGGCTAGCATGGCATTGGAAACACTTGTCCAAGAAGCGTCGGTTCCATCACTCGTAAGAGCCTTATTAGCCGCCCCAACAGCTAAGTATGCGGGATCTCCGCTTGCGTCACCATGTATAATGCTGCCCCTTGTTATGCCTGCCATTTTAGCAAGCGTAACAGCGTTGTCCGCTATCATAGCGGTGGCTACTGTGTCCCACGTCGCATCCGTTCCGTCAGACTGGAGTACGGTGTTGGCTGAACCAACAGCTAAGTATGCGGGATCTCCACTTGCATCGCCATAGATAATACTACCTCTTGTTATGCCTGCCATCTTAGCAAGAGTAATTCCATTATCTTTTACTCGTAAAGCGTCCGAATCGGTTTCGATTGTGGAATCATCAACATTGACAGCTAACACAGAATTAGCAGCCACTAGACCATCGCCAGCAAATAGTGTTGCTAAATCAGCAAGCCCTTCTTTTGCCGCTGTTCCAGTTACACCACCATCTAAGAAAAGAATATAATCGCCATCTGCAAGAACAGCTTCGGTGGCTTCGGATAAATCAACATCAATAGTAGGAGTAGCAGTTTCGCCACTATTGTTCTGTAGATCAATTAAGGCTCCAGCAGTTAAACTTGCTACATAGCTCCCTGTGGTATGTGTGCCAAGGGTTATAAGATTATTTAGAGTGGTAGCTCCAGTACCCCCATCTGCAATAGCAAGTGTTCCAGTTATACTGCTTGCCGCAAGATCTACAGCAACCTCTGTGGATTCAATCACTAAGCCGCCGTTGGCTTTAAGATCAGTAGAGAATGTAGTGCCGCTTAGATCAAGCCCATCTCCAGCAGAATATGTAGTGCCTGTCGCAGAAAGAGTATCTCCAGTAAGCGTAATACCAGCACCAGCAACTAGGTTAGTATCGCTGCTGATATCAACAGTATGGGATAGGTTGCCACTAGCATCGAGATATACAGCCTTGTCCGCAGGATAAGTTGCAAAAACTGTATGCGTACCGGAAGTAAGCTCTAGCTTAGAACCAGTGCTACTAGCAAGAAGAGTGGTGCGGGCAAGGGTATCTGGGGAACCGGCATTGTCGGTTACAGTACCAATACCCACCTCCCACGCCGAACCATTAGCATCTTCAATGGCGTAGAAGGTTGTATTAGTAGTACCTATAGCGGCAGCAAAGGTTTTAAAACCAGTTGCAGCACCAGCAAGATCAATTGTACCATCACCGGTAGTAGTGGTAGTTTCTTTTACTCTGTCTTTAACTACTAGAGCCATAACTCACCCCTTAATTAAGAAAGGTGATTATGCAAATGTAATATCTAAATCACCAGCGTTGAACTTAAAAACATCGCCATTTTTAACGTCTCTGGCTGTAGTCAAAGAGCCATGCAGTAAAACATTACCAGCACTTGCTGCGTCTGCAACAATTACACCAGACACATTTCCCCAATCAGCGCTGGCTGTTGCAAAAGTAATTGCGCTAGTGTTTTGTGTTGCTCCATCACTAGGAGCATCCCATGCCGTTACTTGAATTCTTGCATATGAACCACCACTAGCTTCTTGTGTGAGGGTTCCAGCTTCAAGTTTTGTAGCTTCATAAAATTTAATAAGACCCACATATACACTAGTTCCGGGTGTAGTAAATGCAGTGTTTCTCAAAACATGACTAGCAAGTGCATTTTCGAGATATGTTGACATAGCTGACATATTTGATGTCTCCTATTTTCTAGAAAGATGTTAATTCCGCCCTCTTCCATGTATCGGTAGCTACACATACATAGAGATGGCATACGGTTGTTTCACCAATAGTAGTTAAACCAAATTTTACTTCTCCCGCAGCACATGTTGCTGAATCGCTTGCTGGAACAGTGTTGTCCCAAAAAAGCAAAGAATCACCAACATCAGTAAAAACAATTCTAATATCTTCTGGGCTAATTTCCCCAGAGGAATTATCAGGAAGTAGGTCACTAACTTGTGTTGATAGCTCTGTTTTAGTTCTTTTGGTCATATAAAAGTAATCCAATTACATTTCTATTATTCCATAGTATTATACACCATATAAAAAAACCGCCCCTATAAATAGAGGCGGTCTTCTCTCGTTGACTCTATAACCTACGATTCTTAGAAAGAACCAAGCAGGATACGTCTGTTATCCAGAACGGCAAAGCCAATTTCAGCCCAACCATAGAATCCAGCGCGTTGCTGACGATGCAGGGCATCATCTTCAAAGATCTGGACATCTTGCTTGACAGGCATGATAAAGCTGTCGTTTGCAGATCGGTCAAGACCTACTACGAGTTCAGGATCAGTACCGTTCAGGCTACCAGAAAGCTGGTTAGCAAAGAACAACTGATATTCCTGAGATTCACCCATTTCGTCCATGTCGTGGAGGTTCACGCCAAAAACGCGAGTGATTGCGGCGGCGTCGTCACCAGCCTGATAAATTTCTCGACGAGTAATCTCGTCAACCTGATCAATACCCCAGTTGCGGATGTCCTCAAGGGCTTCCGGCGAGAGGTAAATGTCAGTCAGACGACCGCGATTCAACGAACCAGTGTTACCACCAGCATTACGTCGCATAACAGTCTTCATCAGAGAAATCAAACGCTTGGTAAACTGACCATCGGCTGCGTCAGCGTCATAGACCAATACGTTTCGGTCAACGCCAGCGGCCAACAGTGTGTGCCAACCATCGTCATTCATCTTCTTGACAAATCCAGCTTCGAGAACTTGCATGGCACGACCCACAACATCCCAACGGGCTTCGCGGGCATACCGAAGAAGGTAATCAATCGAGGAAGCAACCGTATAGGTTGGAACCATGACGTAATCGCCTTCAACAGCACGTTCGGGAATACGACCGTGACCGGGATTAGTGTAAGCCACATGATCGTTCTCTGTGCCGGGGGCCAAGAGGTCAAGTGGAAATTCAGCAGCAGAACCGGGAGCCATTTGGATCTTTTCAAAGATGCCATCAAGCACGTCGCCTACTAAAACACCCTTACGAAGGGGGCTTTCCAGAGCGACCGCGAGTTCTCGCTGTGCAGCAAGAGCCTCATTCTTATCGGCGCTACCGGAGCGCTGAATGAGTTCGATAAAATGATCATCGGGTTTAGTCATTCTACTCATTTTTATAGTCTCCTTATTAAGGGTTAATATTAAGCATCGGCAGCGGCGGCTACAGCGACGTTCATTGGCACTGGCAAGTTAACTTCAACCTTTGCATAGCCATCTTCGTCCAAAGTGGACATAAAACGACCAACAGCGTTGTACTTACCATCTGCCACGGAAGCTGCTACAGCGAACTTGCCAGTGTCTGCGTCATCAAGATATGCAAGAACGCCAGCGGTAGGCGTGCCTTCAATCTGATCAGTTACGATATAACCCTTCTTCAGGATGGAAACCTTTCCACCTTTCTGGACTTCATCTTTGTGCCAGTTGATATGCTGGCGAGTGAGATCAAGATTAACTACATCATTGAGCAAAACGCCTACTGGAATCGTGGTAGCTGTTGCAGCAGCAACGGTTACCAATGCGCCAGCTTGATCCATTGCTGCCCCAGAACCTACGGTACTGAGAACAACAATCTGACCTCTTTCAGCCGTTTCGTTCATGAAATAGCTAATATCGACATCGAGTTCATGTCTATCTGCTTTTAAAGCCATTTTTATGTCTCCTTAAAAAACATATTTACTTATTAAGAGTTGCCGTGGAACGAAGTACGTTGGTTTCAAGCCACTCACTAACACTTGCTTGCAATTCTTCCGAATCGTCGCCAGCATCAGCTAGGGCAGCTTCAACTTCTTCTTCTACATCCTCAAGAATTTCAGCTTCGGCTTCACCTTCGGCTTCATCAGTTTCTTCTTCCGTGGCTTCGTCAGCCTCGGTAGCTTCTACTTCTTCAGCTTCTACTTCTGCTTCTTCGCCACTACCCCTCTTCTTGGGGTATGACATGCCGTCTTTCTTCTTTTTATCTTCTTCATCGTCTTCGTCCTTTTTCAGCCACGGAGGAAGTGCGCCCTTTTTCTTATTAGCGATAAGGGAAACAACTTCTTCAAACATTTCGTCGCTCGCTTCGGCAAACCTTTCAATAGCTGCTTCAGCTTCTTCACTGTCCAAACCAGCCTCAAGAAGCAAACTCTTACGAGCAAACAATCTCTTTTCAGCTTCGTGGGCTTCGATCTTTTCGTTGGCGGTAGCCAACTCTTCGTCCTTTTTAGCGATTGCTTCTTCAAGTTCGGCAACCTTAGCTTCAGCAGCTTCTACAGCAACTTGAGCGTCGGCAACAGCCGTGTCTTTTTCGGAAACAGTAGCTTCAAAAGCTTCAATCTTCGATTGAAATTCTTCGTCTTTTTGCTGAGTAATTTCGGCCTTAAGTGCGTCATGCGCCTTTTTAGCCTGAGCTAATTCAGCCTTAAGCTCGTCTACTTGTTCTTTGAGAACCTCAGACATATCTTTATTCTCCATATTAAAACTAGAGTTGATTATTTGTTCTGCTTGCGAACTTTCAAAGGGGTCAACGTCGTTAAGAATCACGCTGCGCGGATTAGCAGGATTGTTAACAAGTCCTTTCCCAGAAAATGCAATATTCCTTAAAAGTCTTCCTACGGTGTATCCTTCATATTCCCCTGTTCCTCCATATGCTCTTAAATGTTTAGTTAAAAATGCAGATGCTTCGTCTCTTGATATAACCTTCTTTTCTCCCTTGGGAGTAATAACGGCATAATCAAAATTATTAAAGAGGCACTCCATAGAAACAAACCATTTGCCCTCTTCAATTTCAGAAATTATTTTCTCCATTCTTTCTTTTAGCTCTGACGTTGTCCAGCTATTGTAAAGAACCGCGCTTGTTGCAATGTCGAACCTATTAATAGTATCAATATTTTCTACTTCTTGCCCATTTTCGTCAATAACAATACTACTTGTTATATGGCCAATAATATCTGATTCGTCATGCATAAAGTTGAACTGCTTGTCAACCGGAGTATCTTTAGCAGACCAAGTTTCTTTTGTGTCAAAAACGTCATCGTTTTTATTCCAACCGGTAGAAACCAGAATAGAATTTAAATAATAAAGATCAAGCTGGTCTTTATTTTCCGCTAACGTTTCTTCTTGAGCAAAAATAATTTGTCTAATGTCTTCTTTTTGTTTCTTGCTCGGTATATATATGCTAACCGGGGAAGCGTATGCCACACTAGCGCTTGCTTTAATGGCTTCTTCTAGGCCCGAATCTAGTTCGCTTTGATATATTTTCATGTGTTACCTCAAAAGAATATACACCATAAAGAAAAATTATTGTTGGAAACGTTAAGCTGTTTTACTTAAAGCATAACCCGATACATTGATTTGCCTTGCTTCGTCAATGGTCGGTTGCCTTTCGTTTCTATTAAGAAAATCATCTTTAAGATCTGCAAGCATTTTTGCTAAACTAGATTCAAGCCTTAAGGGTTGTTTAAGTAGGCTGTTAAGAACATCCGGGGTAATCTCAATAAAGGGTTCTATATTACACAGGATACACAGTTTTAAATGTTCAAGTTGATCCATTTCGCTTTTGGTTAAAGAGCGAAGGCTAGCCTTTCCATAATGCGCCAGCATTGCCGGATTAACAAATTCAGACACCTTTGACTGCGCTTCGGTTGCCCAAATAGTGGTATTAACTAAATCAAAAGACTTAACAGTTTTTCTAGGGGTGACTTCTCTTTCTTTTCTTTTTTCTTTATCTTTTGCGTTTTTTGGCCTTCCATCTTCTGGCCTTCCAACGGGATCAAACTCCTTTTGTTTCTCTTGCTGTTTATCAAACTTCTTTTGATCTCGTTCGTCCTGCTTGTCTTTTAATTCATCCTTGCTATCCTGAATTTTATCATCACTTCGTCTATCTTGAGGGTTAGTCAAAGGATGGTCGCCAGTATCCTCACAAGGAACAACACCTACATCTTCGGGGGCTATCATGTCCTTAGTTAAAGCAATTTTCTCAAGATCATTGCGATGTTGCGGATTATGATAAGGACTAGCTTTCTGTGGCATAGATTCCTTTTTTCTTTCTTTTACTTCCCGACGAATTCTGATCTTTTCAATTTCAGGAATTTCTCCAAATCGTTCAACAAGCGTCTCGGAACTAATAACATTTCTATCGGCAAGCTGAATAAGTAGGTTCTTCTCGGAAGCTTCGTCAGAAAGAACCATTTGGTCAAAATGAATTTTAGCTGGAAGCCTAAATCCCATCGCCTTTTGAACTATCTCTAGTTCTTGGTTCCACCAGTTAACCAGTATTTGACGACCGTATTCCAGCCGTTCAACAAGAGTTTTAAGACTAATAAAATTATTAGTGAAGCCACCGCTGCCGCTGGCCATGCCAGTGAGGGTAGGAGGCACACCAAGGCCAGCGTATATATTGGTAAGCACCGGTTCATATTTCTCTTTTCCCAAGAATCTAAAAACTTGAGTGCTAGATTCTGTAAACTTTAATTCTGGCCCCCACACAAGATCCATTGTGCCACCGCCGACATTACTCGCTAGTATGTTTCTTAACTTATTAATAGCAGCTTTTGTCGGCAGTATCTTATTGTCTAAATCTCCAAGACTCCAAAGTCTTATATTGGAAATGGCTCCATCAAGAGCAGACACATCGGCCAGCTTCATCTTCTCTAGCATGATAATGTCATCAAGTATGGCATAAATCATGGGGTTGGCCCAAACTAGCCAGTCGTCTTTCTTGTAATAATGTACCGATACCTTTTCTGGGTCTAGCGGTATAACAGTTTCTCCACTCTTTATGGACTCCAGTATGTCCGGGGGAAGCAGGGCTGTTAGATTTCTATGAAAAGGCGTGTTACCACTAAGACCCCTGTTGGTTAAACCTCTAACAAGCTTTGACACCTTCAAAACATACTGCGGTTGCCCAACAAAGGTGGCGAGTTCGTTGCCAACAACTTCAATAGACATTGGGTTTAAGAAATCAAACTTCCAAGGGATTTCTCTTCTGTTAACTTTCAGATCAACTATTTGCATATCAGCATCGCCCATCGAACGAAGCTGTTTTTCTGTTTTCTTATTTATCTTTGCGGTTCTTCTTTTTACTACCACGTTTCCACATCTATACAGCGTATTTAGAAATCTTTCCGTTCGCTCTCTACCGTTAATCTTTTGAAACCACGCCCTAAAGAACTTTTCAATTCTCTTGTTTGGGTGAACAATATTAATTCCCTGACCAGCAAAGTCAGCCATAAGGTCAATAACATTCCTAATTATTCCAACCTTATCGTATGCAGCCATGCACATTTTCATGGCTTCTTTTTGCTGCTGGGGTACAGATTCTTCTGAACGGAACCTGTTATAGTCCTGCCTAGTAAAACTGGTTCTTACCGAACGATTGGGTTCTATATCAAGAAATGATCTACGATTATAAGCCACGGACTTTTGGATGCCATCATAAGCATCAATATTATCTGCTATATCAGAAAGAGCTTGCTGTTTACCAGATTCATCAGACCAAGTAACAAAAGATTGTGCTTTTTCTTGGTCTTTTATTGGGTTATCGTCGGGCATTGTTCCACCTATTGAATTGTAATTGGAATGATGGCAAATTAATCTAAATGATTATACACCAAATTAATAAACATCCTTCATTCCCTCTGTAAACCAAGCTGGCCCTACATATTCTGGGCCGTCTGTTTTGCCTTTTACGCCTCCTGCAAAACCACCAATAGTATCATAAACAGGAGGAGGCGGTATGCGCAATATCTTTCTTGCAGACATGTTCGCCATAATCAAAGAAGAATACCTATCTTTTCTTAGGCGATCTTTTCTGCCACCGGGAAGTTTAACTTCTGGCGTATCCCACTTATCCCTACCGCTTACGGTTTGCATCATAATTATCATAGAAAGCTCATCTTTAAGCTCCTCGATCTCCATAACGCAGTCTTCCAACGTGTCATATATCCTGTCTTTTAATTTATCGTCAGATATGGCAAGGCCCAATGTTGCTGAATCAAAATACGGAAATAGAACTGTTTTATCTTCAAAGTCTTTTCGTAATCCATGATTAGCTTCGCCAACCCAGTCTGCCTTAGCAAATTGAATCATCTCTACAATATGCAGTCCCGGTTCACCGTCTGTATCTTTTTCCTTTTTCTCGTCGATAGTGGGCCAAATAGCCAATTCGCCTTCTTGAATTTTGTCTTTATCATGTAGCGCTTCAATAATAGCAATACCGCCCCCTTGTGCGTCTAGCGCAATTTCTTCACACGGAAACACCTTCATCAAGTCTCTAATTTTTCTAGAGCAGTAAGAATAAAAGTCTGTTTCATCAGCGACTCCTGCTTTTAGTTGTTCCTTGTGTCTACCCCTGTTTGTTGTCCAGCAATAAACAACCCTACTATGGTCTTCATGCACTTCCATAACCACTATAGAAAAATTGTCTACTTCAGAGGCTGGATCAATTCCGTACACATATCTACAATTTGGATTGCCAGTAATTACGGATTGAAAATTGACCTCTCCGCTTGGCAAACTAATCGGGTTTTCAGGAGAAACAACACAGCTTTCTATTAAAGAACGTTTGAAAAACCCATGACTATCCGTAGCAAAACATGCTCCAAATTCCATCTGATAAATGCCAGAATGAACAGTGGCTTTAGATCTAGCCACCTGAGCGGCGTCCATGAATCCTTCTGGCAGAAGCTCAAAAGGAACACGAATGATAGAATACTGCCGCCAATCAAAGTCTGCTGGAATTTCATCTCCTCCAAATATTTCGGCTAGCTTTTTAGGATGTCCCTTGCTTTGGATAATTTGTTTCCACTTTTTCCAATATTCAGCAAAGTGATTAAAGTCGTAATAAGCAGTACCAGAAAGTATGATTTGGTTTCCAAGCCCCTCATAAATTGCCTGCTCGTTATTTTCTACTTCTCCAAGCTCTATGGCCTTTTTTTGTGATGCTATTCTCCTTACATTTTCTACTGGAGAGGCGGTAACGGCAGCAAAACCAGCCACAACATTTTCAAATATTTCGCGTGGAATAGACGCAAATTCATCTGCAATGATATCGTTGGCGCGTTGACCACGAATTTTAGTGCCATCACCAAGTGGCAAGCACGTTATTGTGCTTTCACCTATCGTCAACCTACACATATCAACACCACGTCTAGGGCCACCACCACCGCCAACAATATCCCGAAGAATAGGAGAATTTCTCCATATTCCATCCATGTATTCAAAAAGAATCTTAGACTGTCTAAAAGCGGCACCAACAATAATGACTTTTCTTCCCGGCATTAATAAAGCACGAAGAATCGCATAGACAGATAATATAAAAGACTTTCCAAAACCACGACTGGCTATAAGCATTGGAAACTTTCTATTCCACATTTCTCTAAGCATTAAGGCTTGAGTGGGAAGAAGGTCTATGTTGAACATCTCCTTGCAAATGAATGAGAAATATTCTGGAGTGGTCATCAACCACGTTAGCTTGGTTGTAAATTCTTGCTCAGTTTGAACACTAAATGGATTGATTATTTTTGACTCATCTACTTTAAGATTGAGCCAAGCGTCATTAATCTCTTTTATATTTTCAGTTTGATTGCTCACGTAGGAGTATCTCCGATACTTCGTCAAATATCATAATTGCTCTTTCTTCTGCGTGTTCTTTGTTTTCACAAAAGATAACCTGAACTCCGTGGTTCTCTTGATATTCGCAAAGCTTCTTCCACATAAATTTACCATTCATTCTTACATATTGAATTTGCTTTTTGGGAATCCCTGAGTTCTTGGGGAAGTTCATTAGGTCGTCTATGGAAAATTCACAAATAATATACCTCCAACGAAAGTTGGCCATGCGCTCAATTTCAGCCTCGAATGCTTTTCTTTTTTTTCCGAGGTTAATGGCTAATTCACCCGTGGAAGCCTTTCGCTCAATAACAAGCTCTTTTTCTAAGCCTCTGGCTGTATAATCACCCGTCTTTAAACCCCACTTGGCAACGGTTTGACATCTATCAAAAGATTCAAAATTCCAACCGTTTTTTTCTCTAGTGTCTTTTAGGATTATATATTTTTGTGTCATGTTTGCTGTTGCCGCATAGAAAAACCCCTGTAAGCATGAGTGCCTTCAATATCTTCAAATTCTATACTACTAAAGTCAATAATTTGGCCATAGATATACCTACGGTTTAATTCATCAATTGGATGATAATTCCCAACGGCAGAGTGCGTTGTGTTGTAATTCATAGAAACAACATGGCTTTGCTTTGGGCAGCATATGAGATTTTTAGATATTTTATCTCTATTGTTCTGTGTAAAGTTTTCTATCTTCTGTGGCAATATCGCCCACTGGTTCGTTGTTTTGGTAAAATCATCATCGTCAAATAAATCCAAAACATCTTGGGTTTTGTATATAACGCCATCCCAGCTAAAACAAAAACCGTAGTTATCGTATGGGCTATACTCCTTGAATTTATACTTTATAAAATCTCCATCTTCAGAAACTGGAACTATTGGCTTTTCTGTATTCTCCGTAGTGTTATTTCCTAGACGCAAGCTTAAGCACCAAGTATCATTATCCATCTTGGATATCAACTCTTCAGGAGAAACTCTTAGGGACTTGTAAAAAATACAATCATCCATGAACAAAGCAAAATGACCATCTTGATGTTTTTTTAAAAAGTGATAGAAATCAACTAAGAGATACGTTTCTCTTGTGAAGATGGCTTGAGGAAATTCTGCCTCTACTTTTTCGTACCCAGTTTCAAACTCTGGCGTGGTTGCCGTCCATACAATATGGGGCTTAAAAATACCAGTAGCATTAAAATAAAGACTTTCTAGAAGAAGTCTTAATTGACAAGATCTATTTTTACTTACTATCAGTGTTGGTATTGTCATTGTTGTTTCTAACTAAATCCATAAACAAAGGTTCGTATTGAGCCTCAGACCCCGTTATTTGCTTGTGGCATCTCCAGCACAGGGTAATTCCATTATCAACATCATATCTTAGATATGGAGCATCTGCCCATCTTTTTATGTGATGAGCGTTTAATGCTTTCTTATATCCACATCCGGGCATTTGACACTTACGCTTGTCTCTAGAGAAAACCCTCTTTCTCCATTCGGCGTAAACGGGGTCGCTGTAATCTCGTCTCATAAACTTATTTCCCCATAGCTGCTCTAATAGCATCTATATTTTCTGGAATAACATTGCTTTCCTGATGAATGGCTTGCAAATAAAACAGTTTGTTTTTTGCTATACCAACTGTTTCTTCCCAGATACAAATATCTGGCATGTCTCCTCTAGAATGACCTAAATCTTTTGCATATTCTATTATTTCTGCCGTGGATCGTATCCCTTCGGTGTTTTTTACAATCCGAACTCTTTCGGTATTATCAAACAATTCTATTACATCGCGCAAAGTAGCTTCTTTTGCTAGGTCTATTGTAACACTATGCATATGCATAACGGTTGTGGGAACAGTCATAGATGTGGTAAATATCTCTATGTGAGGAAGAACGGTCTGAACATCAGGCCCGTGATGCGAAGGAAGTTCTAAGGTTGGGACAATAGCATTAATGGGGCCGTGATATATATCCCAAGGGTCAGCAGCCCTTCTTACTATTGTTGCGTGAACACTTTCAACACCATACCTTTTATCTACAGCATGTAGGGTTCTGCAAAGGCCGGTGGTGTTACAGCTAACCACCCTTATAAAATCAGAACCAAGAACTTCGTCATAGTTGCATTGAGAAACAAAGCTCTTTCCTACGCTTGACTTTTCTCCTCCCTGAAAGATCGCTTTGATTCCCCAATATTTGTACCGATCTTTGTTTTTTTGGCCAGCGCCTTTTGGTGCGCAGTCTACAACCACATCACACTGCTTAACTAAATCATCGAAGTCGCCTTCTACCCCTATTCCACTCCAAACCATATTAAGCAAAGAATTTACTGGAAATATTTTTATTCCCTTTTCGTAAGCCGTTTTGATTCTATAGTTATAAGTGTTTGCGGTAATGCCAACAAGTTCCATGTCATCTTGCAACAATACAGCGTCTGCCACACGCTTGCCTATTGTTCCATATCCAACTACTCCGACTTTAATCATATATTTCTCACGATTTAAGGGGCCAGAAAACATGACCACATAAAACACCAATTGCAAAGGATATTATAGGGTGTTCACAAGATATTGTATATATTGCATAACTAATTGTGGCGTTTAGATCTTTAGCAAAAAACATAACGGCAACATCCCAAATAAAGATGGTGCAGAATACGAGAATAATTAAAAATTTAGTTACGTTCAAAAAGTCCATTCGTTCACCCCCGCACTAAAGGTGATATTGTTTTTTTGCTCTTCTAGAATTTTTTGTTGCTCTAATTGACACTCTGGACAATGCTCATAAAAATCTTCTCCGTGGGGCTTTGCAAAATGGTGAAGACTTAACATTCTAAGATTGATCATGTTTTGGCCCATCATTAGTCGGTTCATGCCTTCATACACGTTAGCCTTAAACTGCTCATCTTCTATTTTACTGGGGCTTTCGATATTTATTTCATATGGCTTTTTCGAGTTGTTTTTATAAATGGTATACCCAACCGCTATGGTTGCGGTAAAATTTAACAACAAGAGGAATACAATCACTTTTTTCATTACTGCCTCTTTTCTAATTTATAAATGTCGTTTAAATTTTCCTCCTTAAGTCTTTTGCCGTTAGGCATAAGGTCTAACTTTCAATAACTTTGTAACTTTCACTTCGTTGCGCAGGTCTTCTTCAAGATATTCAACAATCTCTTCACTTATTTTTTCGTCTACAATTGAGTCTTTTAGTTTATTAAAAGCCTCAAAGCAAACAGAATCAGGGTCGTTACCATCTACAAAATACATATTTTTAGTAGTAACACTTTTTTGAATACCCATCTTCTTGAGGGTTTCAAGTGCCTTCTTATTTATTTCCATTGAAACTTTGTATATCATGTTGAACCATTCTGTTAACCAAGCCCTCGAAGCTAATCTCTGGTTTCCAATCGAGCCTTCTTTTCGCCTTCCTAGCTAACCCTCTTAAATATGGAACTTCAGAAGGTCTTAATAGATTATTGTCTATCTCTACATAATCTAAGCACTCATTAATATTTATACACTGAAAAGCCTCTTTTAAGTAATCTTCTATAGAATGACTACTTCCGGTTGCTATTACAAAATCCATTGGTTCTTCTTGCTGTAGCATTAACCACATAGCTTTTACATAGTCTTCTGCATGTCCCCAATCGCGTTTAGCAGCTAGATTCCCAAGTTGAAGGTTGGGAATACTACGACCCCCTTGGGTCGCCCAGTACAGATCTGCAACGTAGCGGCTTATCTTGCGCGTCACGAAGCTCTCTCCGCGCCTTTCGCTCTCATGATTGAACAGAATACCTCCGCAGGCAAAGAGGCCGTAGGAGTCCCTGTAGAGCCTCACAGAGTGATGAGCGGCCAGCTTTGCTATTCCATACGGAGACTGGGGATTAAATTTTGTTTGTTCGTCTTGGTATTTTTCCTTGTTATAGAGATTGTATTGATCTCCAAACATTTCGCTGCTACTTGCTTGGTAGAACCGTGGACGGTTCCCCATCGAACGAATTACTTCGAGAATATTCATGCAGCCTTGTGCTGTTACGTCCCAAGTTAATTTCGGCTGGTCAAAGGATGTCCCCACATGAGACTGAGCCGCGAGGTTGTAAACCTCGTCGGGCTGAACTTCGTTCAGGAGTCGGTAGATGCTTCCAGAGTCAGTTACGTCGCCCTGAGTCAAGTGAAACTGTTTTTGTGTTAATAAGTGATTTACTCTGAGAGTGTTGCTTACCGAAGTTCTACGGGCTATTCCATATACTATGTAGTCTTTGGAAAGTAGTAATTCAGATAGGTATGATCCGTCTTGTCCTGTTACGCCGTATATGACAGCTTTTTTCATTTGAATATACTATCGCTTATTTTTAATACTTCTTCGTGTTTACTCATAATCATTTCGTAGTATGGATGTGTTTCTATTTCTTGGTAGCGGTTGTTTACATCCATTTGGGAGGCATTTTTTAAGTAGTCCATGCCGGTAAAAGAGCTTCCACCTCCAAATATAGACAGTTGGTCTTTTGCCGCGTCGGTGAATGTGTATCCCAGATCATTGCAAATAGCCTTCCTGTAAAGTCTGCTGGTAGCCCAATCATTAAATATTATATAGTAACAATCGGGCTTATCATAGTTTAGAAGGTGGTCTTTGTATTCAGAAACCTTTTCGTTATTGATAACATCTTCGATAATCTTGTTATCGCGTAGGGCCATCTTGACACAGCTTGCTACCCAGTTTCTAAAATCACGAATAACTACTATTGGTTCATTAAAGGAAAAGGGGGATTTATGTGCTTTAAAAAGCGTGTCGTTAATCTTATCTTGTTCGTGGGTAATAATTAAACCGGCAGGTTTAACTTCGGAAATTATTGAGGGAAGCTTTTCTTTGTCGGGATGTTCATTGGGGCCAGTTTTAAGAGGGTTATTGGCCATCATATAGAGATTGCTATCATCACCAACAGCAAACAGCCAGCGAGTTATGGTTGAGATTGAAAAATCTGTTATGCCTTCTCTTTGGTGTAGTAACCATACCGCGACTGCGTGATGTCCAGTACGATGCATACTGACAATCAAATCAGTTTTCATTAGTCTTCCTTAACGCTATTGGGCGTTAAAAATGGTTGATCTATTGTTCCGTCTTCGTATTTGTGATATTCAGACAGCCTTGCAGCCTCCTTGTCGGTTGCTAGACGCATTTTTTCCATTTGAATACCAATTGAACGCCTAGCTTCGGGGTTAGACATGAGATTTCTTACCCATCCAATAAAGGTTTGTTTAGAATCTTCTAGTCTTTTAATGCGTTGTTCACGGGTAGCCTTCAAATCTTTGAGCATGGAAGCCTTTTTTGTTTGCAAATCTTTGTATTCGCGGGTTAAAGACTCTTGGGCGGCTCTACAAACGGCAACTTGGCGCTCTAAACTAAAGATATAGTCCTTATCTTGTATCTCTAAGGCTTTGGCCTTCTCGACTGTTACCAATTCTTCGTAGCTTTGAATGTCTTTCATGTTGGTTTGTTGGCCTATTAGGGCGCGGTTCATCAAAATTTCGAGTTTGATAGCGTCAATTATCTGCAATTCTTCCGTTGGAAGTACGTCATCGCGGAATTGGGTGATAATTCTGCCCCAGTGGTAGAGAAGGGATTGCAATTCGTCTTCAGAAAATTGCTTTTGAAGGTCTTTCCAGAAGGGTCTGTTCTGCAAATCACGCAAAGCTTCGATTTCTCGCTCCTCCAAGAGCGTACTTCCGAGTTTTGAGTTCACGTAAGACTCAACAGAAGCAGAATCT
>Ga0208684_1000412_pt1 | contig 32166 bp, 42 predicted proteins | sample MalvireepMed_b05_FD_184245 | JGI IMG/M metagenome (GOLD analysis project Ga0208684, IMG submission 184245) | Marine viral communities from the Global Malaspina Expedition - Malaspina viral metaG DeepMed_b05 (SPAdes) (version 2) | ecosystem: Environmental > Aquatic > Marine > Oceanic | place... | reverse complement strand
CTTGGGATAGAATTAAGATCTCACGGTCCGCTAAATGGAGATAATATGTTTAAATCTCTTAATAAAATATTAAATTATATTGATAATAAGTATATGTGGGGAGATTCCTCCTGTGGTATTCATTTTCATATAGATGCAAGACTTTTAAGACATAAAGAACTAAGGAGAATATTGCTCATAATGTTAAAAATGGAAGAATATATGTATTTATCTCTTCCAATCATAAGATTTAAAAGGAAATATTCAGCTCCCCTGCCAAGACATATGAATCATTGGACAGAGAGTATTCTCAGAATAAATGATATGAAAGACTTTGCAGAGCTTTGGTATATGACATTAAGTGATGTAGAGATGACAACAGACAAATATAATGATTCAAGATACCGTGGTTTAAATCTCCATTCCAGATTCCTCCACGGTACTATTGAGTTCAGATACTTTCCCACGAGAACAACTTCCAGATTTATAATGAGTTGGCTTAAGTTTTGCCTCGCAGTTGTACATAGCTCCAAAAAAGAATTAAATAAAGAATTTAAAGATTCAGGCTACGTCGGAATTGGTCTTGAAGATTATCTCCAAATGATTGGAGAAGAAAACTTATATGGATTCTTCTCAGATGAGAAGGAAGCATACAAGGAACAACACAATAAAGACGAAGTAAGAGATTACTTTAATCAATAAAAAAGAAAGGAACAAACTATGTGTGGAGTATTCGGGTTAGCAAAAAAGGCTGACTCACAAAACAACTTCCAGATTGAGCAATCAAGACTGGTACTCCAGTATCTTGCAGATGAATCATCAGTAAGAGGAACAGACAGTACAGGTATAGCCTTCATCTCGAAAGAGTCAAGGTCAATATTTAAAACTGTTATGCCCTCCTTTGATATGATTGAGCACGAAGATTGGGAAGAAAAAATAATTCCCGAACTGAATCGCTCTACAACTGCAGTTCTAGGACACGTAAGGCTCGCTACACACGGAACAATATCTATTAGAAATGCTCATCCATTTGCCATAGGCAAAGTTGTCGGAGCTCATAATGGTGTATTAAGTAACCATAATGAACTCGCTAGAAAGATGAACAAAACAATAGAAGTTGACTCCGAAGCCATCTTTGGTGCAATAAACAGGAACAAAATCAAAAATGCTCTTGAAAAGATAGATGGCGACTATGCGATTACCTTCATTAAAGACGATCCGAGCATTGTCTATCTTGCAAGGGAATCATCGAGGCCTCTATGTGTTGCATACTGGAAAAAAGCTAAGATTCTCTTCTGGGCAAGCACAGAGCTAATATTACATACGGCTTTGAGTAATGCAGGTCTGGGGACTCTTAAATGTGGTTCACTCAAAAAAGGAATAATCTACGGATGTGAAACGGAAAACTTTAACAGTTCGCCAATTCACACTAAAGAGAAGTTCAAACCAAAGGTTAGCAAATACTATTCTGGCTCTTATTACGGATATTCTGGCTATCAAGGTGAATCCTCAAGGTGTACCGAGTGTGGAGCTACAACGTACTATAAAACCAAACTATGTTGGAACTGCAGGGAGGATGTCAGGGCAGAACAGATAACTACCCATAACCATAATTCTCACGTCCAATGTGATTACTGCAAATGCTGGGTGAGTAAAAAAGATACCAAGTATGTAGACGATCTTCATTGGACACTTTGTGGAGACTGCTGGGAAGAGTGCAAACTTGAGGAGATTGAACAAAATAAGAAAAACAATCCAGATCTCAGGTTATGTGATTGGTGCTCAGATTGGGTGGATAAAAATGAAATGACTGACTTCGGAGAATCACTCATTTGTGATGGTTGCGATCCAGATCCATATGATGAAAAAGACGATGATGAGCAGGAAGTATTACTCCTTCCTGAGAAAATAGAACGATTCAATGTAGGAGATAATGTATGAAAAAGAAAAGAAAAGCAATGCTCGTTGGTATATCAACACCAATAAAAATCAAGTCAAAGAAGTACGTATTGGAGAGATTATACCAGAGGGCAAAGAAGAATCCTTTTGTCAATACTGACAGTTTCGAGGATTATCTGAAACATCTCAAACATCAGATAAAAGTCCTTGAAGGTAAAGAGGTTGATGGTGGGATTGATGAAATATACGATACCCTTAAAAAGATAGGTTGGCTTAGGGAAGTGAGTATTTGGGTATTCGCTCTGATAACAGCAAACAATGCAATAGCATAGGAGGAGATTATGGTAAAAATAAGATGTAGACATTGTGATAAAAATACCGATAGAAATGATATACATTACTCTGAATCTGAAATCTTCGGGTCAAATCGGTATGAAGAAGGTGAACCGTTCTGTCATCAATGTTATGAAGATCTCTTTACTATGTGTTGCGATTGCGATCACGAACTACCTCGAAATAGGATATATCGCTCAGAACATAGCAATGATTATGTGTACTGTGAGGATTGCTATTACGAGAGATATACTAACTGCGATGTTTGTGATGCGGAGGTAGAAAGAGAGGAGGCAAGCTATGACGAGGATTACTACTACTGTAACAGTTGCTGGGAAGAAAGAGATAGAAATATATCACTTGAATCCTATTCATCTGGAGCAAGCTTCGTAATAAAGGAAAGCGAAACATACGATAAAAATCCATTCAAGAGACTTGCTTCTTTAGAAGTTGAAACGATATTGGGCTCAGATTGGGGTGATGTGAGAGATGGATGTCCTCCAGATTGGATGATGACCACAGACGGAAGCCTCCCAGAGGATGGTGCAGAATTCTTATTAAAAGCACCACAAAATGGAGATATGCTTTACGAAAGCATAGATTCATTAGCGTTGCACCTTAGGATGAACTCTTGCTATCCAAATACTTCTTGTGGACTACACGTACACATTGATGCAAGAGATCTACAATGGGAAGAACTAAAGGGAGTACTCCTGGTTGGGAAAAAGGTAGAAAAATATCTCTACAAAATGATTCCAACCTCGAGACTAAATTCAACTTGGTGCAGACCGTTGCCTATGAGTGTAGAATCAATACTGAGTATCGACAGTAATGAAAGCTTTATAGATACTTGGTACGATTCGTGCTCAAATTCACCATCACTCGATAAATACAATAGTTCTCGTTATCACGGAATGAATATGCACGCAAGAATCTATCTCGGCTCGATAGAGTTTCGCTACCATTCTGGTACCAACAATCCGAGAAAGATGAAGAACTGGCTCTATCTCTGTCAGGCGATAGTTAAGACAGGGATACAGGTAGGCAGGAGTCTAGAAAGTGATGGTGAATTCTACACAGATTTCCGCAAAAAACTGGTGAAGCTATACACCGAGGCTGATAGGGAGATAACATTCACGGAGTTTGTGGAAACCCTCCACCTTTCAGATGATGTGGTTGATTATGTCCTCAAAAGGATCGACAAATTCACTGAACCAGATGAGAGTATAGTTGAATTCTCATCTAATGCGATGCAATTAACATACCCGTAAAGAGAAAGAAAGTACTTGTTATGTACATTGAATTGTGGGTATATTCACATAGTGTTTTAGGGCTAAAAACGCATAGTACGGAAGGAGAAAGGAGATATGTGTAAGATAGTGGTCACTGTAAAAATGACTGAAGAAGAAGTCGAGATGGTTTTCGAATCACTCGACTTTTTAACTAGTAAGATTAAAAAAATAGAGACATATGAGAAACTCGCAGATGATTTTCTTAAAATATCTCAAATGGTAAAAGAAAGGAAGGAAGAAGAAGAAAAAATGGCTAGTGATAAGAAGGAAGAGCCAAATCCTAAAAAAGAATACATAAATAAAATTACTGGATAAAAAGAGAAATGAAAGGAATAGTTTGAAGTCAAGAAGAATAAACGAAGAAGTATTGAACCTCATAAAGAGCAGGCTTGATGCAGGTGCAGACAAGTATGGAGAAGAAATACTTGTTACAGACAAAAGGGATTTTATTGTGGAATCCCTTGAGGAAATTCTCGATACCTGTGTATACCTTGCTTGTAGGTTGATTCAGCTAAAGGAAAGGAAAAGTAATGGAGAAGTGTAACAAAGAAATTATCAAAGAAAGATTTAATAGAGTTGCTACATATAGAACAATAAAAGTAGTGGAATCAATAATCTCATTATCTAATTGTTCTGAGAGGAAAAATTACAAATACAATAAAAAGCAAGTTAAAAAGCTTTTCTCTTTAATACGAAATGCTACTAGACACGCTGAATTAACATTCGGATACGGAGTAGATCTTTCAAAAACCAAGCTAGAAAAACAGCTAAGTTCTTTGTATGAAAAAGTATAAACCACTCCCAGATTATCTTACTATCAAACAGTCTGGCATAGAAGGACTTGGATTGTTTGCTACTGAAGATATAGAGAATAAAACAAGAATAGGTATCACCCACTATTTTCTATGGGAAGAAGTAACCAGATCGCCACTTGGAGGATTTATAAATCACTCCAAATCACCAAACTGCACACTACTAAGGGCATCAAACAGAAACTGGCTCGAAACGACAGAAGATATTAAAGCAGGACAAGAGCTAACACTTAAATATGAAATGTATAAGGTAGAGTAAATAAATGAGAGCATCTCAATTCATTGATTTTATAAACAGAGAAAAAATGCCTTTAGAAGAGGAACAACTTATACGTTATACTCATATTTACCTTGAGGATGACAGAGACGAGAATTATGAGATAGTTAAAGTTAACAGTTTAAAAAAGGCAAGAAGAAAATATGGTTTAAGAAGTGTAATTAAAGTGAAAAGGAGTAAAATAAAATGCCAGCAATAGGATTTAAGTATCAAGCTGGGCCTTATACATTGATGGAGGTATCTTTTGAAGCCTGTTTCAATGGGTTGGTTGATATGGAGAAATTGGGATGCACTATATCAACATTAAAGTATATGGCAAAGCAAAGACCTAATGATAGAAAGCCAAGCACAACAGAACTTCTCACAGGGACTTGCGAGGCTTACTTAAAAAGGACTGAAAATTATTTTATAAACCCTCAAGAAAGAGCGTTTGCACTAACAGGTACTATGCACCACGAAAAGCTTGAAGATTCCGATGATGATATATTATCAGAGAAGGCGATGGAAAGGCACGGTATAACAGGGATACTTGATATGTACGATCCAAAGAGTAAAGTACTTGTTGATTATAAAAACTGTGGCTCCTATAAGGTAGCACAGGCACTTGGTATGAGCTTTTGTTTAATAGATGACCCGTCTGGAGCAGTATACTTAAGAAATGGTAAGTGGGGAAGGAAAGGATCTCCCAGGAAGGTAAAAGAATTTTATAAAAATGAGGAAAAAGCTGACTTTGGAGATTGGAAGTGGCAGTTGAATTGGTATAGATATATGTTAGAATGTGAGGGATATGAAGTTGATAAAATGTATATACAAGCTACGGTAAGGGATGGTGGTATACAGATGGCAAGAGAGCGTGGCATTGATAGGAATATATACTTAATAAAAGTTCCGATGATAGACAACGAAAGACTTAAAGAAAAGTTTCTTGAGAAAAGAGACTTATTGCTTAAAGCTTTGGAAACTAAAGAACTTCCTGAGAAATGTAATGAAGAGGAAACCTGGGGTGGTGTGAAGTGTGAAAGATTCTGTGATGTGCGTCACACCTGCCCCTACGTAAAGGAGTAAAGAATGTCAGTACATATTGAAATGGATGAGAATTATAATCAGACTACTTATTATTATGGTGTTCTTAACGAAGATTATCATTTTTGTGCACCAGTACGCTATGATAGTATATCCGAGGAATATAAAGCCAAAAAGATAAAATGGACAGAAGAGCCAAAACGAAAATTAAGGATTAAAGCAGAAAAAAAGATAAATGATTTCTTACTCAAGTGGTTGTTTGACAAATTATAAAAGGGTGCTGAAGACCGTAATTATGTCTTCTATGCGACTAGTAGCGCGTTCTTGCATAGAAACATTTCCTGACGAGGTTATATCAGCTTAATGAACAATAATTCATTTGCGAAGGTCGTTGTTCGCCCTAAAAATTTAAATGAGTTAATAATGGTAAAAAGGAGAATGCACAATGGGAAGAGCAATAGAAATGGAAAACAGTATACATAAACTCGAGGCAAGACTCAGTGATATCGAGGATATTCTTGAGATGTTATCCAAAGAACCAGAAAAACCAAAGAAGAAAGTAAAGGAGAAGAAAGTTGGCAAACGAAATAGTAAAGACAAGTGAAAGCACAAAAGATGATATTCGCAAAACACATAAGAGAATATCTGATGAGGCTACACCTAAGCCATTCATAAAGATAAAGGGAGATGGATATGAATATGTTGATGAAGGATATTTAAGATCTAGGCTCAGTGAAGAGTATCCTATCTGGTCTTGGTCTTCTGCTGGAGAAGATCCAGTACGATTCCTTGGTTCAGAATGGGTTATAGTAAGTGGTAGTCTAAGAATAGAGGACAATGGCGTAGTAAGAGAATTCTTTAGTCCTGGAGCTGCAAGAATACAGTTCAAAAGTGGAAAGGCTCACGCTCCAGAAAACGTAGTAGACATTGATAAGAATGTTGCCTCTGCAAACACAAATGCTTTAAAGAGAGCAATCAATAGGCTCACCAATATAGCAGATGATGTTTACAGGAAGCAAATAACAGACCCATTCCTTAAGAATGGTGAGATAGAGATGGTAGAATCAATGATGGAAGAACTTGATAAAGACATAAAAGATAAAATAAGAGATGGAATGAAATCAGGTGAAATAAACGATGAAAACTTAAAGAGAACAGTAACAAGAATAGAACAGTTAATAACAGAAAGAAGAGAAAATGGCTGATATAAATGAAATACTAAACAGCACAGAGTCGAGTGGTGCATATTATGATCCTTCGCAGGATTTCGATGGTATAGTACCCATTGGAGATTACTATGCACACATCTGTGGTCTGGATGTAAGGAAAGATGTAATAGTAAGAGGTAAGTTCCTTGCTGACATCTACGTTCCGTCCTTCAAAGTAGCAAAAGAAAATGCAACCAATGACTATGGCACAAATGGAGAAGACGTATCTGGCAAGGCTTTTGTTGGAAGAGAGCTAAAGGCAAAAGGATTCTTTAGGTTTAAGAATCCAGACAAGGCAAAGTACCCTCAACTCTCTGACAGTCAAGGCTCAAACAAACGGTATATGGAATTTGTGGAATCAGCAGGTGTTAAGGTTTCAGAAGATAAGGATGGCAAGTACAGACTTCCAGAGATAAGAGAAGATGATATATATGGAAAGCCTGTAATAGCAAAGGTGATACACGACAAGTGGACTAATGATGATGGCGAGGAAAAAGCATCACCTAAAGTACTGTCTGTCTTTAGCTGGGCAGAAGGCAAAAGAGAAATGATTGATGTTCCATTTTAATGGAAATAAGTAAGTGGAATAAAGCGATGGAATCATTTCAGGAGCTTCTTGGTTGGGACTACGGAATGAATGTAGTTCTTGACATAAAGAAGACAACCTGTAGAAACAAAAGCGTCCCAGACATACAAGGAAGGGACGAAAGACGATTACTATATAAACTAAGGAGGACATATGACGAAGTTAAAAAAGATAAAGAGTGCATTCAGGAATGGAGAAAAGATGACACATCTTGATGCATTAAGAAACTTCGGAACCAATAGACTCGCTGCATACGTGCATACACTTAGAAAAGAGGGAATGAATATTGACTCTAATAGTGCACCTGGTACGAATTACTATACTTATTGGTTGAACACTGGGGGTTAATCCCCCTTTCTCGGATGGGCTTTATTCCTTTCACCATCCGTGGCAGGAGGCAGTGTGGTTCGATTCCACCTGCCTCCACTATAATTAAGGCTCAGGGGTTCGTAATAGGATGAAATTGGCAAAAGTACCTGTTATAAATTGTGAGTTGGCACTCGCCCTGAGCCTTTGAGATTTGGTTATGAAAAAAAATGACGAAGAAATATTTTCAGATTTATTCAGAGAATATAGTCCAGTTCTATATTCAATGATGGTAGAAAAGGTTGGGGATAGTGAATTTGCCTACGATATAGTACAGGATACTTTCCTCCGTGTGTGGAAAAAAAGATTGTGGCTAGAAGATGCATATGGATTCTTCTCTTTGATAAAAACAATTGGGTATAATATTTGTTATGATTATTTCAGACGCGAGACTACTAAGAAGAAATACTATGACAAATTAAATGAAATACAGAAAGAGAGATTGTATGAATATAGCCCAGAAAAGCTATGTATGCAAAAGTTTTTAGAGGAAACCGTTGACCATGCAATTGAAAAAGGATTGCCAAAAAAAATGCGTAAAGTTTTTAAGATGGTAACTTATGAAAAAAAGACAGTTAGTGAGGTAGCAGAAACTTTTTCTCTATCTAAAAGAACAGTAGAAAATCAGTTGTACTCTGCTCGTATCAGACTTAGAAAGATTAGAGCAATAAAGGAGATAAATGGGAAACAAAAGCAAACAGAAGGGAAGTAGATTCGAAAGACTATGCGTAAAGATAGCAAAGAGTTTCGGTATTAAATCTCTACGAGCCTGGGGTAGCGATGGAAGATCTTTGGGTGAACATCCAGAGGTTGATGTTATGGTTGGCGAATTTAAAGCACAATGCAAGACAAGAGAAAGGATAGCAAAATGGATAAAACCATCAAAGTATGTGGACATACAGATAGTGAAGGAAAACTACGGCGAGGTGTACGTAATCCAGAAGTACGAAAACTGGCTGAAGATCATTTCAAAAAAATAAAACGTCCTTCAAATGGACACGGAGCATATGACTTGAAAGACAAATACGTCAAATCACGTGCCAAAGAATGTGAACGTGATATGAATAGAAGTATGTCAATGACATATTTTGCTGGAGAATTAAAGTCATCGAAGGATGGAAAGGTTACAATCGTACCAGATCTGGAGTGGCTCGATCCAGATTGGCTACAGAAGAGTGAAAGACAAATAAAGTCTGCAAAGTATGCGAGGAATCCTGCATACGATCCATTTAGATGTACAAGCTGTAAAAAAGCTTGGTCTAGTGTAGTTCCATATAATTGTCGCAATTCAGATTATAGAGACAGGTATGAATATCTTGGGAGTGTATTTAAAAGAATACCTTTAGAAGAAAAAATATGTCCTTTGTGTGAGCGAAATGGATAAGTGTCCGACCTGTGGCAGGAAAATGAAAGAAAAGGCTTGGAAGGTAGAAAACCTTCGCCTTCGTACTCTCTTTGCTCAAAAGACACTTGAAAGTATAGACTCTGTATCTGAAAAGTTTACAGATGCTACCGATTTAGAAATGTATTCCTTCCTTACCCAAATCAAAGAGATGCAGGGTATAATCATAAGACGTGGCATAGCTACATATTTAGAAAAGCGTCTTTATGAGATGGGCTACGGACTCAAATATTTACTTGGTATAATTAAGAATGAAAATAAGACACACGAAAAGAGAAAGGAATATGAAAGAAAATACTTCGACAGATTGCCACCACTCAAAAAACCTAAATAAGGTTACACAGGCAGAAGCTTGGGATTTTATGGGTTTGTTACCTAAAGAATCCTGCGACCTTATTATAGTAGACCCTCCATATCCTATAAGTACAAACAACGGAACCAATAGGTTTTCAGAGAAAGGATGGTTTAAGGGTTCACAGGACGACTATGAAGATGAATGGTATAATGAATACAAATCAATACTCTATAGACAACTTGATGTTCTTAAGTCAGGCAGACATATATATACCTTTGTTGATGAAAAGAATCTCTTTAAATTAAAGCCTATAATAGATGATTACTTTGAGTTTAAAAAGGTGATAGTATGGCACAAGGGAATGATGGGACTTGGATATCATTATAGAAACATAGTTGAGTACATACTGCTTCACTCAAAAGGCAAGTCGCAGATGCAGATAACCAAGAGTCCTAATTTCTATAGGAGTGATAAGCCAAGACATTCTATACATCCCACTCCAAAGCCAGTTAACCTGTACAGGTGGCTTATAAGGAACAGTTCTTTAAAAGAAGACACCGTACTTGATTGCTTTGCAGGTTCTGGGACTATAGGGGTAGCTTCTTTAAGGGAGAATAGAAACTTTCTTGCTTGTGAGATAGAAGAAAAATTTGTTAAGCACGCTAATCAGAGAATAGATAAAGAAAAGAATCAGGGGAAATTATTTTGATACAACCACACGATACAGACTCAGAGAAGGCACTGCTAGGAAGCTTACTTGCTGACAGTTCATATCTTTCACAGGTAAAGCCTTGGATACCAAACAGTGATGTTTTCTATGAGGATATAAACAAGAACATCTGGAAGACTATCATTAAGCTTGATAATTCTGACAAGAATATAGACGTTGTTACTTTAAGTAGTGCATATCCATCAAGGAAAAAGAGGGGTGATGATATGTATTATATCACAGGACTTATTGATTGTTCTCCTTCGCCAGCAAACGCTGAAGCCTATGCTAAGATAATACACGAGCAATGGTTGAAGAGAAAACTCCTTATCCAAACACAGAGAATCCAACAACTATCAGAGGATAATTCTAATGGAGTTGAAGTATTACTTGAAGAGGCTCATAGCACTATAGGAAACCTATTAAACCTCCGTCCAGGGTCGAGTTTCAGCCTTAAAGAATTACTTTTAGAGACTGTCGAATCTATCTATGATAGAAGGAACTTAGTGCCTACAGGATTTGAAAGTGTAGACGGTATTATCTCTGGAATGACAAGAGGAGAATTAACAATTATAGCAGGCAGACCAGGAAATGGAAAGACCACACTTGCCGCAAATATAGCGAGAAATCTCATTAAACAGGATAAGAAAGTTATCCTTGTTAACAGGGAAATGCCTAATGTTGAAATGATGAAAAAGATTATTGCTATGGAGACAAAGGAGATATCTTATAGGAACTTAAGACACGGAATAATTGACAACAGAATGGCTATGGATGTGGCTGTGAGTAGAATAGCAGACACCTTTGGCAACCTTTATATGTTTGATGACATAAGAGATGTGCCTTCTACATTCAGAGAAATTAAGAAGATTAAGCCAGACGTAGTAATAGATGACCACGTAGGTCTTATTGAGTATCCAGTATCAGATAGAAGAGATTTAAGACTTAAGATAGGCGACACCTCAAGAAAATATAAATGGCTTGCAAAAGCCGAAAATATGTCCGTAGTTCTGGTTTCTCAATTAAACAGAAATATAGAGCATAGGCTTGATTCAATACCAAGGCTTTCAGATTTAGCAGAGTCTGGTTTCTTAGAACAGGATGCAGAGATAGTTATGTTTACCCACTACCCTTGGATAACAAGGTACGAAGATGTGGATAAGTATGAATTTAATATATATGTGGTCAAGAATAGGTATGGAGAAACAGGCAGGGTGCAGATGGGTTATGTGGGTGACAGTTGTCTAGTCTTTGATACGTTAAATGATGCTAAAGAGCACGCTAAACTGCTTTAGTATTATTTAAGAAGGTCTTTTAATTTTAATATATTAAGCTCTAAGTCTCTTTTTTTCGCAACTTCTTGATACATAGGAGTAACTTTCTCTTCCAAATTTTTTATACCTTCATCAATTACTTCCATAAGATTTTTTTCTGATTTGTCTAACTTTTTGTAAATAACATCCTCAGGGAATGCGAGCTTTCCCATAACCTTTGGTGGATTTTTTCTCTGTAAAATATGTGCTAAAAAGTATTCTGGGTTATATTTGAATTTTTCATACCCCATAAGATGACCTGCTGCTTTTTGTTGATATTCTGGCAAAGTTTTTAAATATCCAGATTTTTTATAATGTTTTAGAACTGCCTCGCCTGCAGTTCGTTGAAAATCTTGTACATAATCAAACCAACCTTTCTCAGGTAAAGCTTTTGCTGCTTGAGTACCAGATAGAAACTCTGCAATACTGCTTGGCTTACCTTGTTTAGCCGCATCAAACATATCATTTATCATTGACATATATGATAATTCACCTCTACTGGCTGGATTATCCCACGTGCCTTCTATGAAATCATATACAGCATCTTCTCCGTGGCTTTTTATACTTGGAAAAGTTTCAGAAATATAGTCATCTATTTGTTCATCGAATGGGACATCGATAGCCTTGCCTCCCTTGGTGGCTCCAGGATAGAATTCTCCAGTTTGAGACCAATGTCTAAACTGTTTCTGAACGTCAGGTTTTAAACTAGGGTATACATCTGAATAGAATTTTTTAGCTGTATCTCTAGGATACACACCTTTCTCCATATTGCTATACAATATATCCGCTCCCTGCTCTTCCGCCCTCATCCTTTTCATCATCTTTTCAAGGTAATCTGATACAGATTTTTTTGATTTAGCTCCAGATAGAAGTTTCTTTCCCTTCTTTAAAGAACCTGCACCTCCCAGCGCATAGAGTGGAAGCTCCCACTTTTCCTGTGGAATTAAACCAAACAGATTTTTTATATTCTCTTCAGCACTTTCATACCTTGGAGTGCCAGGCTCAATACCAGGCGAGGGTGGAAGCATTTCTCCTAACCAGTCACCAACTGATTCCTTAGCCTGTCCATACATATTCCACCAAGGGTCTGCAGCACGTATAGAACCTGGATCTCCTAACTCTCCAATCAATTGATCTATCTGATTGTGTGCAGTAGATGCAGGAGAAAAGAAGTCGCTATAAGTTTGTTGTGGCATTATACAAATTCAGACATATAGTCACCTACTGTCTTTGACTCTTCTGTAGCTGCTAAGGTATTTAAAAGTTCTTGTACTTTTTTTATTGGCATATATCTTAAAAGATCATTCACAGCAGGGTAATGTTTTATATTTTCTATGTCACTTTCATCAATATATTCTCCAGGTTTAGCATCTAAGTATTTTCTTACTTGAAATATCCTTGAGTATATTTCCGAAGGGTCCCCAAAGTATTTACTATGGAATTGAACACCTCCACGTGGTCTCTCTTCTCTCCATGCCCCTCCAAATTGAAGGGGTAAATTTTTATATGTATATGGTTGAAATGGACCAGTTGGGTCAGTAATTACATTAATAAAATCTTCATCACTATATTCAAGATAAGTTTTACCAGCTTCTTCTAAAAGTTTTAGCTCTTTGTCAGTTAGCTTATCTTCCTCCCTAATACCATGAGTAAGTTCATGGGCACCTATTGATTGATATTCTTCCTTTGGTATAAGATATCCCATAAAATTTGTTGGATGAGCATACATATAATCATCTGGAGGACTATACCATGCACCTGCATCTTGTACTTTTGCCCACTCGGACTCTGGAGGGCTTTCAGATAACCATGCTAACGATTTATCTTCATCTGGAGGTCTTTTAGATATATCTTCCCACGACATTCCTTCTATATTTGCAGCTCTTTCGACAATATCTTCAATTTCTTCATCAGAGTGTCCCATATCTTGGAGCCTTTGTTTTGTAGTAGGGCTTGTATACCAATATTCCATCCAATCTGCAACTTCTTCCATTTCTTGATTCTTTATATCCCTTACAGCCTGATCTCCAAGGAATGTTGATGGAATACCAGCCTGTAACTTGTGAGTCGTTAAATCATAAACAAATTCTGGCATACGTAATAAGTCCCTTATAATATAATAAAGAGGAAATATTTCGTCTTCTAGATCAACTCCACCTGCTTGCTTTTTGCCCCACGGAAATCGTTTAATTGCATAAGGATCTTTTGGCTCGTTAGCAAGATTAAACATACTACGAAGTGTTTTTTCAGTAGCAGATTGATCTTTTTCTTCTCCATATACTGTAATAGGAGGAAATTCTATAATATCTTTGACTGTGTTCTGTGGCATTTAATATTGGTCTGATTCCATAAGTTTTTTAAGATATTCTTCAAAAAATTCGTCATTTAGTCCTTCAAGTGGTAAAATATTTTCTGGAGGACGCATTACATTGTAATCACCTAAACCTGATGGATCTGTAAAATCTTTAATACTTCTATCCTTTGCCTTGCCTCTAACAGTAGGAACATTCTTTTCAAATGTTGAAGCGCCAGCACCTCTTAAGAGATTAATAGGAAAAGAACCTAGCAAAGCTTCGTGTTCATCCAATGCAATATTCCATACATCTTTAAAGGAACCATCGTCTTCATAGTAGACATCACCAAGAAGAGGATCTTCCCAAAATAACATTTCCCTGTAGTTTTCATCTGGATTAGGCTTATAACTATTTTGAGTTTTTGCCTTTGCAAATCCCCAGTCTATTCTGCTTTGAAGATTTTGACCAAATTCAGTACCTTGGTTAACTTCAAAAACATTTGTTGAAACTTCTTTAAGAGGACTTTCTTCTGGCTTATAACTCTTTCCTTTTAAACCTACATCTTCCCACGGAACTTCTTCAAACGTTTTCCAGTCAGCAAAAGAAGGAATCTCGCCTTGCTTTGGTTTTGCCGATAGATTTTCTGGACTAAAACCTTCTGGATCAATTGACTGAGTATGTATATACATATATGGGTCAACTTCATCTTCAATGCCAAACAATCTTGCTCCTAACTCAGCTTCTCCTGGAACGTACGTCTTCTGATATCCTTTTCCAAGCGGTGAAGGAGATATATCCATATTCTTGTAAATAAATTTTGCTACAGAAGGATATTCTGCATTCTTAATTTCTTCATCTATTGCTGTGTGTGCTGTCTCTTCACCGAAAAGATTTCTGAAAAAATCAGATACACTTTGATTGGCTTTTTCTCTCCAGTTTAATTCATTTTTTGGCGGCATTACTCTGCTCTCTTTTCTCTAAATTTTTTACTTGCATTCCGTAATAATTTACGCTTAGAATTTCTGATGATTCTATCCCATTTCTTTTTCTGCCCCTTGTATACATCTATTGCCTCTTCAACTATCGGCACATCATTTGGTGAAGCCTGCTCAAGGTATTGCATAAATACATCAAGCTTTGAAGTTCTGGCAAATGTTCCTTTTACCCTTTCACTAAAAGGTACTGGTCTCATACTGACAACTTTTGATTCTATATTATCTATTGCCGCTTTAACTGCTTGGTAATCATTTCCGTAGTTAGGATTTGTTCTCATTATTTCTTGTGCCTGCGACATAACAGCAGCTTCATATATTCTTACTTTCTCACTTTTACCACCTTCATCTTTCAACTCAGGTCCGTCTACATCTGAGAAGAATAGTGATTCTATTTCTTTATAAAACTCACTCCTTGGATTAAAAGCACCACGTGAAGCATTTTTATCAGAATCTTCCCCAAGTACATCTCTTCTATATTGATACTGTATTTTATGTACATACTCCTGTTGTTTTACGTGCGGATCAGACACTCTTTTCCACACTTCTGTAACCCTATTCCATAATGGTATATTGTCTTTTCCGTAATCATTGCCTTCCTTATACCATGCTTGTCTATGAATATCAGAGACTGAATTGACAATATCTTCAAGTGCCTTTCCTTTATATCCTAGACTTTCATAGTGTTCTTCAATAGTGTTAATACCGAGTTCTCTTTTTAAATCATCAGGAATAAGAACATCTGTTCCACCTTTCCAAGCTGTATTAGCTAGAAACATAAAATAATTTCCAGTTTCCTTTGCGTAGTCAACCATAGCTTTACCATAGCTACCATTTTCATCAAATAAACCACTTAGGAATGAGAACACTTCTGAAGATAGCATTCTATTCCACACTTTTGCTGGTGGATATACGAACATATCACGTTCAGGATTACCTGTAGCAAAGTAATATAGTGCATCTCTTGCCTCTCCAGCACCGTAAGTTGCAGCTGCAAACTTCATCATAGGCCAGATATTGCCTTTTGATGCTGGTATAATAGCATTCTTATAAAGATTCTCTGTAACACGATATGCCATCCTGTGAAATAATGTAAGTGATTTTCCAAATTGATTCTGGAATGCTCTTGGCATATATTCTACAGTAGGAGAACCTTGGGTTATTCTGTGAGCACGCTGCATAACCTTTATCATTTCAGCTTCTGTGAAATGTCCTCTTTCTATAATCTGATCCATATTTCTTAAATCAAATGTTTCCTCAAGTACATGCCTTGCTGTGGTTCTTGACATTCCAGCACCGAACGTAGTCTTATTGCCAGCAACAACATCAAGAGCCGCTTCAGCAGATAGTCTTCCGCCTATCATTGCAGTTATTCTATTCAATGCCTCGGTTTGATACATCATACTGGGATTTAACTTGAATAGCTTTTGCATTTCAAGTAGATGCGTTCCTTCTTCAAGCGCACCAATAAGAGCTGCTTCGTGTTTTGCCGCCCTGTATTTAGATTCTTTTGGACCAAGCTTTCCTTCACCAAATGGTATGGAATTTAATATCTTCGCAACCTCTGGAGTATGCATTACATCGCCCCAGGCTCTTGCCATTCTTACAGCACCGAATGTTGTCACATTTTCTCTTTGCCCAAGTAGAAGATTTTTCATTCCAGAGCCAACCCACGAAAGTGCAGCATTCGCAACTGCTACCGTAGCTTTTTGCGTTCCCCATAACGCAGCTTGAGTATACCATTCTTCAGGTGTCTTTACTCCGTGTATTTGTTCTCTTAAAACAGTTTCAACATAATTACCAATCTCGTTATTTGTTTCTGCCCTAACCCTATTTATATGTCCTTGTGCTATTTCCCCTGCTAAACCTTCTTCGCCATAATGTTTTGATATTGAAATTATATGAGCAACTTTATTAGCATATCTTGGGATTACCTGCCTAAAATCAGTTTCATATATTGGTATAATTTGTTCTATAACCCTTCCATCTACAGTTTCACCTTTTTTATAGGTATTGAATTTATCCAGTTTTATTTCATTGCCTGCGGCATCCCAAGCAATCTCTGGTGGTAGGTCTTGAATACGTGAATACTGCCTTCCATATATACCAAGCTGATCTATCCATCCAGAAACTTTGTTAAATTTTTTCCACATTTCTTCACGTATAGAATCTTCAGATCTTCCTTCTTCCTTCATAACCTTAGCATCTTCGTCGTTCTTTACCATTCTTTCAATAATTATACTTTTAAAACCTTTATCTTTATCGAAAGCATTTCTGGCATCTTTAGTAAGGACTCTATGTATATAATCTTGCTGTAAGTGGCTATTTATTTCGTGTATTCTACGTACATTACCACCTAGATCAGTGACCTTATCACCAATTTCTATACTTGCAACATCATTATATTCATTCAATATAATTTCTTCACCTTTACTATCTAAAGCTTCCCATATTTTTTCACTTACTTTTTTACCACCTCTATATGAAGTAACTTTAACTCCGTGCTGTGCTAATTGGTCAAAAGTTTTATTGAGGGTTGTTTTTACTAACTCTACTGCTTGTTCTCGCATAGGATGATTTAAAACATCCTTTGGAACAAAGTCTTTAAAGGTAGGATCAATAAGACCCTGTAGTCCTCTTATTTGATTTTCTTTAAAGTTCATATCTTGTAATGAAAGTATCATATCTGCATACTTACCTTTTTCAAGGCTTTCAGTATCAAGAACATCTTCAATAAGATAGGAAAGCTCTCTAGAGCCTGGAGATTTTTTTAATCCACGAAGATAAGCAACTGGCCCAAGAACAATATCTCTATTAAGAGCATTTAAAGTATTTCCAATTTTACCGCCTGAATTTTCAAGCCATAGTGTGCTTGGATGCTTAGAAGATGCTCCGACAATACTTGAGCGAATTATCTTACCATATTCTCTTAACTCTGCATTTGTCATATTAAGCGTAGATCCACCGCTCTGTTTATACAATGCATTCTTTATAATTTTTGCTTCCTTGTCTGGAACACCAAAGTTTGATTCAGCTGTCTTGGCAGATCTTACAAGATTTTTATGCTTTGCTTTAGATTCAGCTATCTGCTCACCAAAGCCAGCAACATATTTATCTTTTGCATCTACACCTTTCATAGTTTCTGTCTTGCCAAACTTGTTACCCCTTGCATCAACTTTAGTTACTTCCCAGACTTTTTTACTTTTATTGTATGATGCGTCTAAATCAAATAGTTCTGGATTTTCACCAGTAGCTGCTCTTTTATGTCTTTGATAAAATCTTCCTACAGTCATTTCATTAACTTTATGTGTTTCTAAATCCATATACTGAACTACTGGAGTTTTACCTTTTTCCCTAGCTATGTTTAAGAAGTCAACATTCTTACCATCTTTTGATGTCCACACCTGCTGTATGTCTTCAGGCCTTGGCTTTAATGCAACCTTAATATATGCATCTAGAAAATTAGATTCACGTATAAGTTTTCCTGCTTCAGCCCTGCTTATGTTAAATGCTTCAAGGGCAGTTATATGTTTACTTTCTATTCTAGCTTTACTCATACCATGACTTGCATAATAAAATGTGGGTAATGCTAATCCCATTATAAGTCTATCAGTTAAACTACTTCCAACTCCCTCTTCTTGAGTTTCTTCAAATGGACTTTTCATAAAAAATGGACTACTAGGATCTACAGCACCAGAACCTATAAGAAACATAGCAGCTGGTGTAAGAGTGTGTTGTGCTAATTTACTCATATCAGCTATATTTGGAGCACTTGCAATAGTGAATAAAGCACCCATCATTTCATCGTGTAAAAACTGCTTTCCTCTTCCCTTAAGATCTTCCAATGGAAGATTTGCGTATACTTGCCCATGAGCACCAAATGTAAGAAAATTCCTAACTCCAGTATCAAGAGCTTTCATAACCATAGGTCTTTTTGCAGACTGTTCAGCCATCCACGTAACATATCTTTTAGAAGAACCAAGAGCACCAGACGGGTTCATAAGTATTGGTTTTGCGTTTCCTGCGTCATCAAGATAATGTAATAATCCTTTATCTTTAGCTTTTCTTAACCCTTGGATAGCTTGTTTTTTCTTGCCAGATTTCCACATTTTGAAATACTTATTATATATTTTATAAGCTTCTTTAACCTGAGGTCCTTTAGTTACTGGTATATTAGCCCCTCCAAACGCCATATTCCATGGCATAAATGAAGCCACAGTACCAGGGACTTGACCTGTAAGATAATAAATGAATTCTTCAGTTGTCTCTGGTTGTGGCATTTTCTTTTCAGGAGGGAATACAGGACCAAGAAGTGCTTCTACAAACGAACCACCAACCCACTGCATAGGTCTTGGTCTTGCAAATGTATAATCAGTATCAACAGTTAATGAACCCATATCAAATTCTCTTGGTTCAGAACCTATTGGCGCTAATGCCTTAAGTCCTTCTGGGTCTGATGGATCTATCTGTGGAGGTGGGCCTTCAGGTGGTGGTGGATAATCTGGTGGTGGAGGTATCTCCCCTTTAAGGTAACTAGGGATTTCAATATTAGATGTTTCTTCTAATGCTGGTGGTAAAATTTGTGCAAGCCAGTCTTCACGACTCCCTTCCCAATCGTCATCCTTAGGATTCAATTCTTCTTGGGTTAAGAGAAGGCTGTCTTTCAGAATACTATTTAATTCTGGGAATATTTTTCCTTCTTCAGCCATGGGTTACTTCAGTATGTTTTCTAGTTCTTCTAGTGTTATTCCAATCGTCCTTGCTAATCTTTCTTTGGTAGATTTCTTAGCGTTTACACCAGTAGCTAACTGAAAAAGTCTCTCACGAACAGATATCCATTTACCTGAACCCATTGGATGTTCAATATCTATAAAACCTCCTTCGGCTGATTCACGTGTATTAAACTTAGCAACAGCTTCTTTTTTCTTTTCTGGAATTGGTACTACAACATTAACGCTATCACCTGCGCCTACATCCCAAGATGTTACTTTTGTTTCTCTATTTATATAATATGGTCTTTGAGTTTTTTCGTCCCAAACTTGATCCCATATAACTTTTCCTCCTTTTGGCGGTGGTTCTGGTGTACCAGATGTCTCTTCTCCTTTTAAATAATTAAGAACTTCGTCCATAACTTTTATTATTTCAATTTCAGCTTCACTTCCTGGTTCAAATGTTCCTGGGATTGGCTGTCCAGTAATCGGATCTCTAACTATCTGAGTCACACTTTTTGCTAATTCTATCTTATTATATAAATCAGGATTATCGAATGACAATGGATTTGCAGAATATGCTTTAATAAGTTTATATTCGTTAGTATCTCCCCATCCAAATTTTATCATTTCTTGCATAGCTTGTCCTGGAGACATGCGAATCTCAGGATCTTTAGATCTAACTCTTCTTACATAATCAGATTTTTTTAATTTAACTGTTTTCTGTACGTTCGTTGCATCTATTTGTCCCTGAGCTATAACACTAAGTCCATCAATTAGTTTATCACCATAAACATTTTTATTTTCTTCCAGAAAATCAAGAACATTACCATATAAGTTTGCACCAGAATCAGGGTTAGTAGCAGCAGTCTTTCCAGCCATTTCAAAAAGAGATTTTGTTATCATAAGAAAGTCTTCTTTTTCTTCTCTTTTTTCAAGAGCTTTTGCCTTCCTATTGCCTTCAACAATACCACCAATCTGAGGTATCCCTTGATTAAAGAACTGATGCCATACGTTTTCTGGTGGTGATCTGAATTGTGCCATATTACTTACCTTTAAATAGTGTGTCTAGTACCCTTTTCATTTCTGTATTATCTTTTACTCGCTTCTTTAGAAACTCTGGAGTCTGATGCATGTTAAGTTTATTCTGCATACCCTTCCATCGCTTCTGACATCCACCACAGCTTTTATGTTTATTAATGTAGAAATCTGCTAATGTCTTTCCTATCTGCATTAATAACCTCTTGGCATTGGTGGCATTCCGCCGAATCCAGGTGGCTGATACAATGGAGACTGTCCTCCTCCGCCTGAGAATTGACCAAAGTCATAAGGTACTCCTCCAGGCTTTGGTTGTGAAAATTGTCTATTCATTGGTGGTCTTCCGCCACCTCTTGGTGGTCGTCCACCTCCTGGTGGTGAATATAATGGTTTGCTAGGTCGTCCTCCTCTTGGTGACTGTTGTCCTTTAGGCTGTTCCCATGGCGCTACTGGATTGCCTGTACGCATCATATCTCCATAGGGAGCATCATTCAGCCAAGCAAGAAACTCTTGAAAAGGCTGCCGTTCTTGCGCACCCATTCTGTTTAAGCCTTCAGGTCTGTTCATCATGCCTGGCATAAACTCTTGCCCTGGCACACCCTGTACAGGACGATGCTGAGGTCTTCCACCTCCAGGTCCAATTCCTATTCCCTGCCTTCTCATTGCCATTGGATTTGGTGAAGGCATTCTTCCTGGAACGCCTCGTGGTACCTGTCCAAAGCCACCTCTTTGTCCGCCACCATACAACGGTGGTGCTGGACCTCTTTGCATATTATTATAACCTGCCATTATTTTCTCCTTTTAATTAAATTTAAACACATTCACCAGTTATCATATCGCATGTATAACCTGGGTCACATCCAGTATCCCAACAATTTCCAGTAACACCTAAGCCAAAGTCTCCAGCTTGTAAGCCTTCATCGCTACCACTGGCAGGGGTATAACAATCTACTTCAATTAATGCTCCGCCTGATTGCCAAGCTTCCGAATCATAACATACGCCAGATTCCATACGAGGATCTCCTACTTCCCAATCTAGCCAATCTGCAATTAAAAATCCTGCCTGCCCAAATATATTACATTCCATCCCATATCCTGGGCGTAACCAGTCATGATTTGGCTGTTCAATCATACAATCTGGTTCTTGATCCAGCAAATTAGAAACGCCAGTATAGGTATTTAATACATTACTTACACAATCAGCAATATCAGATCCAGTAAGTTCTCCACAATTTGAAAAATCCAAACCTTCAGGATCTGGCGAATTGTCCTGTAGACAGTTAATATAATTTTCACTATTAGGATCACAGTCGTATACCCAATCAACATCACCTTCAAGTTCTTCAGAAATAGCACCCACAGTACAAGAAGGATCGTTTGGATTACTGTAACAGAAATATAACTGTTCCCAGTCTAAATCTCCTGGATCTGCACATCCAGGAAAATCTGGATTTTCTGAACATACTGCATTAATAAGTCCTTCATTTGTTACATAGTCAAATTCTTCTCCTTCTCCCTCTCTTTCTACCACATTTGCGTACCATCTATTATATGCGTCTGCTACTTCCTTTGTCCAGCCTGATCTTCCTTCATATAACATCTTTGCAAGATTCCACCGTGATTGTTCTTCCCCAATATTCGCAGTTTCTGCAGTTTCTTCCATAATTTTTGCTACTGTATCTCTTTGTGCAGTTTTTGTAGCTACATCTTGCCCAAATTCTTCAAAGCCATGAGATGGTGGCAACCCAGTTTCAGCAAGTATATCACCAGCTTCCCTTCTTACTTTTTCTTCCCCAAGTCCTATACCATATACATCTAGCAGGTATTTATTTAATAAATAATCTTCTCCACTTTCCCGATATGTTGGCAATATACCTGCAAATTCTCCATACTGTCCCATTCCTGGGATGTCTGACATACCCCAAGACTGAAGTAATGATTCTGGTGTCCAGCCATATTCTCCTGGCATTCCTCCATATTCTTCTGGCAGGTTTGATAACCAGTCATAAAAACTTTGATTATAATAAGGTGTTAAAGGCATATATTAACTCTCTATGTTGTATACGTTTCATCTGGAGATGTATATATATCATACATTTGTCCCCAATCTACATCACCTGCTAAAACGCACTGTTCCTGCCCATCAACTACTCCAACGCATACATATCCTGGGTCACAGTCACAATATTGTGTTGTTCCTCCTGCTAAGACATTAGCATAACCTCCACTGACAAGATCTTCCCAATTCTGTCGCATCATTTCAACATCTTCTCCAAATCCAAGTTCGTATCCAGCAAGACTAGCAGATTGACCACTTAAAAAATCCTGAAAAGATGCCCTTGATTGCTCTCTTTCTCTTCCTGGCATAACTCCTCCGCCACCACCAGCAAAGGTTTGGCTAACACCACCACCTAAATTCATTTTACGTAAAGCGTCTTGCATACTTCTTCTTTCTGTTCTTGTGCCAGATTGTAATCCTCTAACATCACCAAGAAAAGATTCCCACGATGGTGTTTCTTGCGATATATCATATGTTCCTCCGACCATACCCCAATATTGTGGGGGAAGATGCCTTAAAGCTTCTTCTGGAAGTACATCAAATATATTTCTTCCTCCAAAATAATCTGCTAATTCTCCGTATTCTGATCCAAGTCCAGTTGTTTCACCCCAAGTATCACCACCACCTCTATATTCTGATAATGGATCGCCCAGTGCACCACCACCACCTTGACAGTATTTTAACATTCCAGAGTTCTCATCAATATACATAGTTCCTGGTTCACAATTGTATACAGTTCCTTCTCCGTAAGCTCCTCCTGTATCACCATAATCAGCACCATAATCACAACTACCATCATCAAATTCTGCCATTTCATTGTAATTAAGAGCAGTCGGGTCTGTACAGCCATCTAAGCGTGGGTCTTCGCCTCCTTCCCAGCCAGTTCCACCACTGTCAGGTTCACACTCACCCCATTCCGAGCATGTATAGCCTGGAGGACAAGGGCTGTTTGGGCCGCAAAATTCAAGTGCCATTATTGTTTCCTAACCAAGGAATGGATCGAGTTCTTCAAGGTATTCAAGAAATTCTTCTAGGGAATCGTATTCTTCGTCTTCGCCTAATTCTTTGTACGCGCTTTTTTTGCCAAAAATGTTTAAAGGAGAATCTGCAAAACCATAGCTTTCTTCTTGTGGTGTAAGTCTAAGTATATTCATTAAATCCTGCAAAGCGTCTGTCCACTGAGATGCATCAAAAGCACTTGCGGCTAAATCTGCTTCCTGCTCTGCTCCAAATAAAGCATCTTCGCCAAAAAGAATATCTTGTGTTCTTATATCTGGTGCTTCGCCATATTGTTTTTGTGCCCAGTTTGAACCTGCATATGAACCAATACCACCAAGTGCTGCTAAAATGGTAGGGTCCTGCATCCAATCCTGGTCAAAGTATCCTCCTAAAAGATATGAAGCAATTGGTAAGCCATATCCACCCCACGCTCTGCCTTTTGCGGTTGTTTCTCCTAATCCTTTTTGCCACTCGTTATAGTCTTTTATATTTTGCCGCAATTTTCTTGTACTATCAGTCATTTGCGTACCAAGAAGTGCTCTTGATCTTGCTGGGCTTATATATTCATTTGGCATAATATCCCTCTTTTATGAATGTGTAATTGTGTGTTCAGTTCCTGCACCATCTTGCCAATACAATCTATTATCAGCTTTAGAATATATCTTTGCATAATGTGTATCGGCAGTTGGTGTGGTTGTTTCTTTCAAATTTAATACTCCACCTTCAAGCGTTAAATCTGCATTTGCACTTGGACTTGCAGTACCTATACCAACCTTCAAATTAAGATCATCTATAGTTAGTGCTACATTTGTTCCAACAGCATTTCCTTTACATATTTTAAATTTATCACTATCTCCGCCATCAATACCAACAGTCCATGGTGATGAAGACAATGCTAGTGCATCAGTGTCAAATCTTTTAAAAGTTATATAACTATCGCCAGCAGAACTATGATTGGTTATTACTACACCAGTTCCTCTTGATGATTTTCCTCGTATATCAAGAAGAACTTCTGTTAAACTTGTTGTTCCTGCCTGACCAATGGAACCTCTTTTCCCTCCTACAAACCCTATTGACATTCCTTTTCCTATACTTGCAAATCTTCCAACAAGAATATCTTTATCAAAAGAAGATATACCCTGCCTATTTAATGCTTTATTTTTTCTTGCTGATATACTTCTATCTTCTATAGGAGCAGTTCTAGCTACTACTTTATTTCCAATTCTTCTTTCTAATGCAGTAAAAGACATTAAGCAACTCTCTTATGTATTTGTCTGTATTCAATAGCCATATCATTTATCTCAAGCATTCCAGCGGCTGATGGATTTGTAATTCTAAATCTTATACTTTGACATTCTATTGGTGTAGCTGAATAAAACTTTGAAACTGACCATGCACCTCCTGTAGCAGTTATATTTCCAGTTAAGTTGGTAAAGGATGTTCCTCCGTCTGTAGCATATGAAACTGGAGTTGTTTGTGTTAATGAACTAGTAGGAGTTCTATGAGTTATATAAACAGCAAATACTTTCTTTTTTATTCCTGACTGACCAAAATCTATATCTTTTGTTTTTATATCTATTCCGCCGATAGCTGCATTAAATCTATTTTGACCATAAACTCCACCAATATTATTTGTATTATCAAATGTAAAAAATTTTGCAGAATCTTGTGATGAAGTTAAAGACAAAGAGTTGAATCTATAATGAAGATTTACATTCCAAGGACAATATAATTCAGCTTTCAATGTATGTGAAGCGCTTGTAGATGCAGTAAAAGTTCCAGAAAAATGATTAGGACCATCACCAAAACTTCCGCCAGAACCAATAGATTCATAGTTCCCACCATCTTCTTTTATATACCAAAATATCCATGTAGAATAAGACCAACCAAAATATCCTGCTACAAATTCATATTCTGTGTTTGCCACTAAATTACTTGCAAATTCATATTCAACTCTGGCAATAGTACTATTATTTCCTTCACCTGCGCCTGCAGCATCAAGAGTAATATGCATTCCAGAGTCAACAAATGCTTCTACATCGCCAGTTCCACTTAATTTGGTAACAGTGTATCCATCAACCGTACCATCACCATTATCATTTCCGTCTACTCCGTCGAGAACTGGAGCAAAAGTTCCATTGGTTACTAGATCTGTTGTATCTGCCTGCGAACCAAAAGCAATTCCCCCTAAACCATCTAAAATAAAATTAGTTTTTACTCCATGTGTTTGTTGAAAAATGGAAGAAGATATATGAGATCCAGTCCATGTTTTACTATTAAAATCGTATATATATTGCTTTGCATCGTCAGAACCTAAATCTTCTATTGCCAATAATTGATTTCTTTTTGAAATATAACCAACGCCAATATGTCCAGTTTCAGAAATCCAATCTGTAGATGATATTTTATTTTTTGTTATATTATTTATATCAGATCCAATTGTTATATCTTCGGTTGTAGTAGTTCTAACATCTCCTCCAGTATATATGTAGGCTCCATTATCATTTGCCCACATAATTCCGTCTTGCGTTTCACTTACTTGCGGTGTTTTTTTTACGCCCATTCCTTTGTGTTGTGATTCAAGAAACCATTCTCTTGGATCTTGCGCAGCTATGTTAAGTATATAAAGTGTATTGGTCTTAAATGCTAATAGCCTATCTGCATATCCCATAAGTGCAGTATATTCTTCTGCATCTCCTCTAACTACATCTATAAAATGAGTAGTTCTTGGAAAACAATCAAATCTATTCACTGCTGAATAGTATATTCTATCTCTTTCTCTAAATAAACTTCCTGTTGCTATTCCAGATGATTCATTTTTATAAAGTTGAGTATTTGCTATGAAACATCTTCTGTTGATAATTGCAGAACATTTATATCCTTCGCCTACTGATTGCCCTTCAGAATTAGTTGGATAGTTATTTCCATTAGAGCTACTATCATTATTCGGGTCATCGCATCCTATAGATATTCTTGGTTCGCTTGGAGACCATTCATTTAATGTATAATAAGAATCAACATTAAGAAAAGTAGAAAATATTGGTGTATCTGGCTTATTAGCACTAACTGGAACATAAGGTGTAGAAGAAAATATAGCACCAGTTCCATCCTGTTCTGCAGCCGTTTGAGTAGTCCATGGTGTGGTTGGGTAAATATCATCAAGAGATGCCCTGCATCCTTTCTCAAAATCTATATCAACAAGAAGTACCCATTCATCATTTGATTCGTATTTTCTAAAATAAATTCTTCCGCCTGTAATTCTTGGATTATATCCAGCTGTTACACCAACCGCCAATTGTAATGAGGCATCGGCTCCTGGACTGGTGATAGGGTCAGTGTGCGTACCAACTCGTTCTATAGAAACATTCCCTGATTGAAAAAGTAGTGATTCCTGTATTCCATCATAAATAAATGAAGATGCAAATTCATAGTTAACGGTTCCATCATTAGCCTCTGCAAGACTAAAATCATGATTTCCTCCTTCGTCAGATGCAATATATAAATCAAAACCAGCGCCTGCGGTTGCATCATCAACCGTATCTGCTGCGTATTGTCCAGTAGATACATTGAAAGCAGTAGGCGATTTTATATCATTATCTAAGAAATACCATCCGTTAAAATAATAATCTGTTGTGCTGGCTGAATTAAGAAAATAATTTTTCTTCTGTATAAAACCAAACCATCTATTTTTTATAAGATTTGTGCCTGGAGTATCTGGTTGGATAAAATAATCATACGATGCATTAGATATTCTTAATCCTTCGTCTGCTATATGATATACAGGTTTAAATTCTGTATATTCAATACCAGCAGTGTCTCCTGTATTTATTTTTCCTATCTCTATCCACAATCCAGAGTCTAGAGGAACATGTGCATAAATATTTTCTTGTGCATCAGACATTATATGCCAAATATTTTCACCTGTATAATTAGACCCACTTTCATGTTCAAATTTACAAGCGCCAGAATATGCACCCTGAGTGGGTGATGATCCTACTTCCGCTCCTCCACCAAAGCTCGATTCAAATCTATAAAGTCCATACCCAGCCATCATTGAACTGATAGGAATATCTGGTATAGAATGACTTATACTGGTTCCCTGCAATTTTATAATACCATTTATATCACACATAACATTATCAGCCTTAGACAATTCAGACAAAGATATGTCACGAGGATCAAGAGCTGTATTAAGTCCTCCTTCAAAGGATGGTATATTTAACAGTTGTTTAGGCATTATTTTCTAAGTTCAAAGTGTGGAAAGTCATCAAATTTATTGTCATTCACTTCCCAATCTTGATCCCAATCTCCTCCCCAACGAAGATTGATTCCCATAGACTTTGCTATCCCAAGTACAAAGCCAGCAAATAGATGGAACCTTTCACGGTCATCCCAATCAATAGGATAAGGCACAACATCGCAAGCCATAGAGGGACGTTTATTATGACGACCAAAGGGATATTTAACTTTCGTCTTACCTTCTTCATAATACTTGTTTTGCTTAACTTTATCCCTGTGACCTTCAAGTACAGCACAATCCACCGTTTTGATAACTTCATTGAAAACCTTTTTTAATCTATCATCACAACTATGTAACGCATTTCGAGATCTTGTTCCAAACCTAGGCATTAGACGCTCGCTATAAACATTTCTATATCAACAGTAGAAGCTTCTGCATCAGCCTGAATAGTTGTCAAACTTCCAAAAGCTGTATGAGAAGCAGAATCAGCATTTTGAGTTGCATTAAAAATAAGTTCCATACCAGTGGAATTATCACCACACAATACAAAAGACTGTCCTGCATCAAGCTTAACAGCGAATTCATCATTATCATCATTCGTGAATGTAAAGCAAACAAAATAAGTGTCATCTTTATTAGTGAATCTTATATATCTTACATTACCATCATTCCAATGTCCAGCTGAAGCAACAGCTCCACTAAATGTAGCTATTGTAGCTTCATTAGTTGTAATAGTTAATATTCTCTTACTTATCTCATTGATTGAAGCAAAAGTTTTAGTAATAGTTCCGCCTTGCTGTCTTCCATTTAAAATAATACTTTCTGTTATGGACACGCTAAGAGTTGCTGCAGTTACTGTGCTCGCCATTAGTTATCGCTCCTTAAACCACGCAAAAATTCCTGCAGGGTATGAGATACGCAATTGTCTAGCAAATCTATAAACCAAGGTTCAATAACTTTATTCCAAACTGCTTTGCTCCATTTCCATTTAGCAAGCCCTAAAGTCATGGCTACGCCTGCTGAATACCCTATAAGGCCTGTTTTTGCCTTTATTTTACCGTTGGGAATGCGTTTCAGAGCCCAGGCTGCACCAAGTCCAGCTATTCCACCAACTGTCCACTTGACTGCCCCTATTCCTAATTTTGCAACTATCCACTCCATTATATTACTCCTATTGCTATTGTTATTATTATTACTAGTAATGCCATACCGCCAGTAATCCAACTTTTCCAGCTCTCAAGTCTGGATGTACGACTGTTGAGTTTGCAGAGTTCATTTTCACTTCTTTCCACAATAGTTTCAATTCTCACTATTCTGCTTTTTAAATCTTCTCTGTATTCAGTTACTTCTTGATGGTTCATTAACCTTTCCTTTCAAAGTATATGTTCTACACCAAGTAAAAAAAGGCACTGAAACAGTGACATTTTTACTGTTGTAGGGAAGAATTATTTTAATTGACTTCTTTTTAACCATAATTATGTCATATTAGTTGGAACAATAGCTCTTGCACCACCAGTTTTATCACGTTTTTTCATTCCATACTTTCTAATAGCATCATTCCATCTCTTTTCATGCATTTGCATTATGCCCATTGCATTTGGATCTCTAGATGCTTGATCCATAAATAAACAATACTTCACATAATCAACTATTGCCACATGAAGAGAATTGTCTAAATCTGGTATTTCTTCAATGCTTTGAACTGCTTCTGGTTCTGAATTGTAATGGATAAGTATTCCATCTGTTACAGCTTCTCCTATTGCTTTCCATTTCTTTCGCCAGTTTGATGTTGAATTCACAGTTCCTGTACTATCAAGCTTTGTTACTATTGCAAGTTTACTGCCTTCAATAAACCATACAACATTTTGATCTGGATATTTTATATTACTTGCCATTATTTATCCTATGAGCTAAACGTACTTGAGGAACTTCCACCTGTTGGAGAGTCAAGTATTGATTCATCTAAATCTGACATTGTTACATTCTTATCTAATAATCTTGGAATTCTTATGTAGTCTCCTTCATTATCCATAAAGTCTATTCTGAATACTTTATTCACATCAAGCTTATTACCGCTTGAATCTTTGGCCAGATCTGATAAATCGTACCACATCTGGTCTGCAACTGTAGTAATTTTAGCATACTCAGTTTTAGAGTTATACATTCCAACCTCTACTAAAGCATCATTTATTAAATTAATTACATAGTTTTCAGGTACATTCGGGAAAACCTGCCTAACTCTACTTAAAATCTGTTTCACTGTTATCGAACGAGTAGCCATTACCTAGCACCTCCTTGTTGTTGTTGAGGCATAGAAGGTCTTCCAGTCGCTATTCCTTCTAAAGCTTTTTGATAGTCGCCTTTTAATCCAGTAACAATTGGACCTGTTAATTCTAAATCTTGATCGTGTGCAAACATATATTCTGCAGCTTTTATAGATGCACCGAGTATTACAGCTCTTTCTGCTTCATCTGGGAATACTGCTATTGCAGTACCATTGTATGCAACAGAAGGATATTGTACTTCTGAATACTTACAAGAGCCACCAACTGGCAATACGTCTATAGTATTGTTTTCGATAAAGTATACTGGGTCAGTGATAGTAGCCTTGTTCATATCAGAAGGATCGCTATATCTTCCCTTTTGTTCAGGATTTATTTCTCTGCATGGCTGGTCTACTTCTCCATCGTTTCTAAATACTGTCAAGACTTTACCAGTGTTTAATGTATCTGCAGTTCCAGATGTAAATGTTTGTTGACTGGCACATAGATTTAATAATCTTGGAGGCAAAACATTTATAACTTCTTTTGCCGAGTCCGTGAGCCATTGAGTGGCATGGACTTGATAAGTCTCTGCGGTTGCTGTTGCATCTGTGCTATCAGCATCAAAACCAGTTAAGGCGTGTATTTCAGCTCCAAAATCCCAAGCCATTATGTACTCGCTACAAAGACTTCAACCTGACCGCTATTAGAGCCTGGGTCTATTATAATACTTTCAAGATCGGTCAATGCTGTAATAATATTAGCATTAGCAGTACTGCAATGAGCTGCCTCATCAGGCGTTCCCATTATAAAATTTCTACCAGCTTCAAGCAAATGAGATATAGATGCATCTGCGGCAGAATTGTCTTCATCTGAATCCAGTTGCAATGAAATATTGATAGAATTAGAACTATCCAAATTTGTAATTCTTATATATTTTACAGTCTGTAGGTCTAATGCTCCATCGGCAATAGCTGTAGTAGACTTAAAAACTAAAACGGTAGCATCATCACCTGAAGCAATAGTTACTATTTTTTTAGTTATATTTGCAATACTTGATATTTCAAATACCCTTTTAGAGCTATAGTCTTGATTGTCAAGAATTATATTCTCTTCAACTTTAACTTTCAGTGTTCCAGCCATTATTATCTTCTTCCTCTACCTAGCAACCTAGCTAACCTTGACAGTCCTGAGAATCTTCCACCAGACTGAGGTCTTCCACCATAACCCATTGGCTGTCTTTGTCCGCCAAAGCGAGAGCCTCTTAATGGTTGTCTTGGCATTGGAGATCTTCCATATCCTGGATTTTGTCCATATGATGGTCTTCGTGCTTGACCATTAACAGATGGGCCTCCATATCCTCCTTGACTACCTCCATATGCTCCACCAGATGGTATGTTTGGATTATATCCTGGTCTTCCTGGTATATTATGTGGGTTGATTCTTGAGCCGTGTCTTGGCATTATGCCCTCCTTGCTTTATTAGTTTTTTTAATTGTTTAACTCTTTCTCTTTCTTGCTTTCTTTGCAGCAGCTTTTCCTTTTCTTGTGTATGGATAATGTTTTACTTTACCAGACTTTGTTTTTACTTTAGGCATATTTACCCCATTTCTGTTTACGCATTTTATTTGCACTCTCTTCTATGGTTGTAGTGCTAAATTCTATATCAGTTCTTTTTCCTATTTCACTCATCATGTACATATTAGTAGTGTACTTTGATTCAGATGCTCTTTTGTCACAATTCCTACAATAGAACCAATTTTTATCATTTGGTTCATCACAATGTATGCACCTAGTCACGTTTTATCGCTCCTTAGCCTATCAATCATTTTTTTAACTGCATACAATACAACCAATACTAACACTATTACAGTACCATCTACTATTGGATTACCATAATCAGCTTCAATCTCTACAATCGGTGTCTTTAAAGTCAATGGTTGTATTCTTGGAATACTATCCACGAGTACCACCTCCATTGATTCTACCTTTCAGAAAGGCTATGTCATCTGTTAAGTCATTCATCTCATCTCTAAATTTATCATGTCTACGTTCAGCTTTTTCATCAGAACGGTTCCATC
>Ga0208684_1000398_pt1 | contig 32673 bp, 36 predicted proteins | sample MalvireepMed_b05_FD_184245 | JGI IMG/M metagenome (GOLD analysis project Ga0208684, IMG submission 184245) | Marine viral communities from the Global Malaspina Expedition - Malaspina viral metaG DeepMed_b05 (SPAdes) (version 2) | ecosystem: Environmental > Aquatic > Marine > Oceanic | place... | reverse complement strand
AATCGGATATCCCTGAAGCGTACTGGCCCCAATGCATGGGTATACTCATCAATGAACCAGCAGCTATGCTCTGAACTCCTTGTGCGCCACCTAAGAGCTTCATAGCAGGAGAGGCCATAGATAGCCCACGGGCAGTGAGCATCCCAGGCACTGCCGCGCCAACACCAAGAGCAGCCAAAGCCTGACCGCCAAGCATCATCGGAGCTATCTGGCCCACTCCCAATCCGATGCCCGCTATCTTGGACTCACGATACTTGGGATCGATACCGCTAAACAGCCAATCTTTAGCTCCTCTGAGCTTCTTCTCTATGGCTGTGTCTTTATGGGGCGTGAGCAACGCAGCGATACCCTGCGCTCCCATGAGTGGTACACTAGCGGCTCCACGGGGGAGGTTCTCTACAGCCTGGTAGAGTGCCCCGAAGATGTTGCCCTCGTCTTCCTCTTCTTCTTGGCCGTAGGTAGCCCATGCTCTCCCGATAGAGTCTGGAAACTCCGTGGAGAGTTGGTCGAATACGGAAGATAATTGGGCTGGGGTATAATCGTCCGGTATGTTGATTTCCGAACCGTCAGGTAGGCGATACCACTTGTCAGGCATCGATACTTATCCCATTCCTACTGACTGCGGATTGTTCCCCCTTAGCCACATTTGATAAGTATCGGCTGCTGATGGCGTCTGATCCATTCCTATGGCATCCTCCGGTCCTCCAACCGCTATCCTCTCAGAGCCTGGTGGCCCGGATCTTCCGCTCCGTGCTCGATCCATTTCTTTTTCAAGTCCTCCTAGTGACGCACCCCCCCTCAGTCTCTCTATCTCTCTTAGATACATCTCTTTCTCTTCTTCTGAAAGAACCCCGCTAAACAGGGCCTCGTAGAGGCGTGCAATCATTGCCTGATTCCTTCCCCCTGCTTGGATATTAGCTACCTCCACTGCACGCCTATGAGCCGCCGCATCCCGCCTCTCTTGCATCATCAATTCTAGTGTAGGCATGTCATACGCCTGGCCAGCCCGTGAGAGTAAAGCCTGTCTTCCTGCTGACCCACTTTCAACGCCATAGATGTCCGTGTCGATACCGGCAAGTTTATCTTCAAATCCCAGCCTCTCAACCAACTGTCTTTCTGTCTCACCACGAATAGCTGCCCCTACCCCACCAGGCTCAATATCGTCGGGACCGCCGGTTCTAGCGAGAAGTTTGGCCAACGCACCGAACCCGACACTTCTGTTCCTTAAACGGTATTGCTCTTCGGTGGGCCTCAATCCTGCGATTCCAGCTTTATAACCTCCAAGCTCTTTAGCACGATCCTCGTCTAGTTTGTTTTGGTTCTTTTCTGCTTCTGTCGGGATACCAGCCGCAGTTCTGTATGTCTCTATCTGGTCAAATATATCTTGGCTTGGAGATCTTCCTGCTCCTGTTCCCTCTCCAGAAGGTATTCCTCGACGGCGAAGCTCCACCTCGACCTCTTCATCACTCAACGCATCAATCTCTTCATCACTCATCCTGCCTAGCAAACTAGAAGCTGCTAAACCTCCAACAGTCGCCCTGAGAAGAGCCCGTCTTCCAAGAGCACTGAAGCCTATCTCCGAACCCGGACGCCTTAACGCACGATCCACAAGTGTCCTCCTTGTAAAGCCGGTATGTCCTGGCATCGTAAAACCACGAGGGCCAGGGCCACGGAGAGCGGAGACATTGGACTTACCACCTAACAGGCGAGCAAGTCCTCTTCCTATTAGACTCTCTCCAGCCGCACCAGCCTTTACAGCCTGTCCCACTCTGGTTGGAGTCCGAAGCCCCCAAAGACCTTTCATGGCCCTTCCTGCCCATGGGATCGCCCTGGCCGCACCACCAACTCCCCAGCCTAAGCCCGGCACGAGCATCGAACCTGCCAGTGCAAGGTTGCCAGCAGTCTCCCATCGCGACTGATCCCCAAGTTCTTCCAAGCTTCCTGCGCCAGTCAAAAAGTTCAGGCCAATTCCACCTGCTCTTTGCCAGCCACTTGGGTCATCCTGATCCCCATAGGTCAACTCATCTGCAATTCCACCTTCTTGGAAACCGACTATACCACCACGTCTCATTGGGGCACCCGGCCCTTGTGCTCCTCGCAACATTCCGGGCATAGCTCCACCTGCTCCCCCCGGCACTCTAGGCCCAGGCATGGGACCACCCGCCCCTACGGGTTCGGGGAAAGGCTCGCCTGGTCCTAACGATCCACCCTGTGGCATGGATCTTCGTCTTTCAGGCGGTGCACCGGGTGGTGCGCCGGGTGGTGCGCCGGGTGGCGGACCTCCGGGCCTTTGTTGTCGGGCTGCATCCGGGTTACGCAGATATGCTTCTAGCTTATCGGTGACACTTTGACCGGGTTGTGGGAGCCCGGCTTGCTCTTCCAAAACCTTCAATAAAGCGTCATTCTCCTGCATCTGTTTGGCTGCATCAGCCACCAAAAAACCCGGAATCAGAGGATGACCATTCTTCAGTGCATCCGCTATTTCCTTACGGGTCATACTATCTGCATATCGCCTCTCATCAAGAATGCCCATTAGTAGTTGATCCTCCCACCAGCATACAGCCCATCTATAAGTTTCTTATGATATGGTGCCAGAATGCCACTGCTTGATAGGTATCCACCACCTGCTGCGTAAGGATTGTATGGATCGTACGAATCGTCGGCATCAGAACTATCGTCATCAAGGTGATCATATTCTGTTGCTCCACCAATCCCAAGATCCGTCCCCGTGGTGGACGCACCTTGATCAGGGAATTGCCGCTGACGGGCTAGTTCTGCCTCTTTCTCTGCTGCCGTGGCATCCACTGCCCCAGCTACATCGGACGCAAGGCCCGGTGTCGGCTCATAGTCACCGATTACCTGCGTGCTCTGATACGGCAACTGTTGCATCGCACCTAACTGCCATCCTATCTGTTGCTGAGGATATTGCTGCTGTCTCAGGAAATCCTGATGGGCGATATCGTAGTCCCGTTGCTGTTCTTGTTGGGTACGGGCACCAGCCTGCTCCATTGCCTGTAGTCTCTGTAATTGCTGCCGTTGTTCTTCATAACCTAGCTGTCTCTGCTGACCACCAAGTTGGCCCATCTGGCCACCAAGTTGGCCCATCTGACCAAATGCCTGACCCTGTGCGCCTAAAGCACCCTGCTGTTGTCCTAACAGTTGACCCATCGTGCCATAACCCTGCTGGGCCAACTGACCAGCCTGCTGTAGTCCGGTCATGCCAAGCTGTGCGCCTGCCTGACCAGCTTGGAAACCCTGTTGTTGTCCTTGTAGACCAAACTGTGCGCCTCTGGCAGCAGCAGCTTGTTGGGCCGTAAGTCCTTGCATACCCATGCCGATGCCCTGTCCGGTAAGCGCACCCTGTCCTGCAAGAGCTTGCTGATACGCTCCCGCACCAGCCTGTCCCATGGCCGCAGCTTGCTGCTGTGCCCTCATCTGGGCTTCACTACCAAACTGACCAGCAGCGATACCCGTCTGCAACGCTTGTAATTGTGCATCACTGCCTCGCTGACCTGCGGCCAGACCTTGCTGTGCAGCCTGTAGCTGTTGTGCCCCACCTGCCTGTGCGGCACCAACACCAGCTTGTTGTGCCGCCAACGCCTGTCCTTGTGCCGCTGCGCGTATTTGAGCAGCCTGCTGTTCGGCGGTAAGTCCGGTCTGCTGGGCTTGTTCCCTGCGGCGAGCATCTTCACGCTCTCGCTCTACCGCCTGCTTTTGTCCCTCTTTCAGGCCCTCGCCAATGATCTTGGAAGCTTCCTGTGTTGTAGTTTCCGCCAGCTTCCCTCTTTCAACACCCATTCGTGAACCACCAAAGGCACCAGCCTGTGCCGCTCGTGATCCCAATTCCTGTCCCTGCATCCTCTGAAATTCCATCAACTGCTGTAACTGAGGATCGGTGACGCCAGCGGTGTACTGGGACATATAGTCGGACAGATCCGCACCCTTACCCAATTGAGGTGCCTGACCACCTATTTGACGCATACGTTCAGCAGCCTGTTGCGCCTGTTCCCTGGATTGCTGTCCAGTCTGGCCCATTTGGCCCATGGCTTGAGTGCCAAGCTGCCCTGCCTGAGTTCCCAACCCAGCCATTTGAGCTTGTCCTGCCGCACCAGCCTGTTGCGCCTGCTGTCCTAATGCCGCCGCCTGAGCCTCACGAGCTTGAGCCTGTCCTGCTGCGCCAGCCCCAAACCCCTGCATTCCAGTACCAAATTGCTGCTGTGCCGCTAATGCAGCTTGTCCAGCCGCACCCATTCCCGTGCCCAAGCCAGTCATTTGCTGTTGGCCAGCCGCACCAGCAGCCGCTTGTCCGACACCTAAAGCCTGTTGTTCTGCTTGAGCAGCAGCCCCGGTCCCTCTCATTCCGGCAGCGGCAAGATCACCACGCATTTGAGCAGTACCGGCAGCGCCACGCAGACGGGCAGCATCAGCCTGTGCTTGCCCTAACGCACCTTGAGCCGCTCCACCAAACTGTCCAGCCATCTGAGCATATTGCGGCTGTAGCCCGGCCATACCCTGATAGGCACCACCAAGCATCTGGCCAGCTTGTCCCATCGTAGCGGCTGCTTGTTGCGTGCCAGCCGGACCAGCACCACGCCCGTAAGCTCCATAAGCAGCCCGTGCGAGTGCCTGATCGGCAGTTGTAGCAGCTAGACGCTGTCCACCATATGGGGTATAGGGTTGTGCACCTGCTCTTTGGATTCTACCAGTTAGATCGGCATAAGGCCGTGCCACTTCAGGTGACACATAAGATTGAACCATTCTCTCCCGATAGGGGCTACCACCAGCTTGGAATCCTACTATGCCACCAGAAGCACGACCTTCCAATTCATTCTTCTGGAAATCCATACCAAAGTCAGGATTCCGAAATCGCCCTGGCGTCAGGCGTCGAGCAGATTGAAGAATACCACTTCTCAGTTTCTCTGCGATATCACTATCCCTGAAACGTCTACTTAAATCTCGTACCGCTATATCAGCCCCCCATCGACGTTCTGCGGGATTCCGATCTTCGGGCCTTCCAGTTCCTCTTCCTATCGCTTCCATTATCTCAATGTGGGGCGCAATCCGATCTCTAAGTCTTTCTCCCACATTCCCAAGACTTTTACCGGCTCTTCGTAACCTCCTTAACCCGGAAAATGGTGATATTTGACCAATACCTCCCATAATTCTTTCTGCATATTCCCCTAATCTACTGGGACCACGAGACTCTTCCATTTGACTAGGATCCCGCTCCAAGCCACGTCCGATCACCTGAAGTCCATCTGGTACGGCTCTAGCCCGCTCTAGAAGTTCTTGAATAGTGTCACTACCGCGTGGCCGTGGCCCATAATCGGGAACTGTTCCAAACGTCGGTCCTTGAGGGAGATCCCTCAAAAAACCACCCCGCTGTAGCCCAATTATGCCACCGTAAGCCAGATCGGGAATCACGTCTTCCGCCCTATCCGTTCTCGCTTCCAACATTCTTCTGATAAGTCGCTGAATGTCCGTGGGCACCCCGGAAGGCATCCCACCTGCCTGATATTTTGGATAACGCCTATCCATATCTCTCACCATATGTACCGGGTAATACATCTCTTAAATCAATAGGGGCCGGTTGTTCGGGCGAACCAGTTCTTTGTACTCTGACATCCTCCACAAACTGATCCATAACTTCACCACCTTCTTCGGTGTTTCCACTACCTAAATGGGCCAAGACATCCCCAGGAACGATGTATTCACCTGCCGATACCGCTATCGGTTGTCTTTCTCCATTCATGCCCATTTCGGCATTCACCAAAATGTCATCAGCCATGGCATCGCCACCGCCACCATTGATCAAGCCACCTCTAGCCCAATCTTCATGCCCATAAGTCATTTGGCCTGCAACTTCCTGTTGTGCGGGAGCTTGCCATGCGGCTGGATTAGGCATATACCGCTGAGGTTGAGGACTTGGCAACGCAGTAAGGGGATCTTCCTCTAGCTGAGGTGCATCTATTAGCTGATCCTGCGGCACGGCGGCAGCTTCCCTATCCCTATCCGCCGCATCCATCCTACCTTCTATGCCCTTTGCTACTGCGCCAATACCAGCAGCAGCGATTGGACCAACCCCTGGAATAAAGTTAACTGCTACAGGTGCAGCTTTTAACACACCCCTATTAATGGGATCTCTTATTCTTTTAGGAAGAAGCTGTGTCCCACCTAATGTCACCGCCTTACCTAATTTTTTTAGAAAACCTCCGATACCATACTCTGGAACAGAACCATCGGGAGCCGTCATCGGACCCTGCTGTTGGATCATTGTTATGATCTGATTAACCATCTCTACGCCAAAATCTTCAATAGCTTGTTCTATAATCTGTTGGGAACCGGGACTTTCAATTTGTTGGGCGGCTTTCGCTAACCGCTCAAGCCTGTCCATGGGAACTTGGCCAATGTCAACAAGGCCACCCTCTGCCGCCCCTGGTACAGGCGCAGGAGACAAATAATTCTGTACCGGAGCAGCAGGTGCATTCAATCTGCTTAAGAGATCCGCACCACCCGCATCACCCGCCACGGCAAAGTCGGCAGAAGTTCGTGGAAGTTCATGTGGACTAAATCCACCAATATCTCTCTTGGCCGGATCGGGGGCATTGGGATCAAACCATTTCTGCTCACCATAGAAACCAGACCCCACACCCGTTCCACTTCTGGTTGTGGGAGTAATGCTACCAGCAGATGTGGTAGACTGGGCATGACGCTCCTTCTCTTTTTCGACAGCCGCCCGCTCTTCATCTGTCGGAGTATGTGGCTTGGCATATGGATCATAATCAGGATCTTTAGCGAGACGCTCCCAATCTACAGGAGCCTCTCCAATACCAACTACACCCGGCCCCAAATCTTCGGGAAGTTTTAAAGCTTCCTTCTCTTCCTCACTCGCGTCAGCCAGCCGTATTTCTCGTCTCCGCTCTAATGAATCAATGGTTTTCTGATAGGCAGCATCCGATTCGGCTCCTTCCTCCTCTAATTCTTCGTCTCGCCAGTCCTCTGGAAGTCTTGCAGGTGGCACATATCCCGCCATCGTAGCTGGCAATTCACCGGAGAGATCAGCAGGATCAAATTCTCCTGTCGTTGCTGACATCGCTGCCTGTTCCCGTGTAGCCATTTCCCGTTGTCGATCAGCCATTGAAGGAGACTCAACCGGAGGTGCTGCCGACGGAGGTGCTACATCCGCCCCCTCTTCGGCATAACGACGCTGTTCGGCTTCAAATGCCGCTCGTTGGGTATCCGTAGGCGTGGCTACAGCCTCTTTCCTGCGTAAACTACGAGTTGTTTCCGGCACTAAATCTTCAATATCATCTGGTATCTGCCGCCTATCCACAGGATAAGGTGTAGCTACGGGCTCTTCCCCCCAGTCACGCGACTCCTCTGGAACTGACGTTTGCGGCGTAATCATGGGTGGTACGGGCAAGGCAACAGCAGTCTGGGGTATTTGTTCCTGTATTTGCGGTAAAATCGGTGGAGGCGCGGGAGTAATGACCTCTGGAACAACTGGCCTCACATCCTCCATATCCTCTTCTTCCTCATCTCGCCAGTCCACGGGCGCAGGTTTAGGAGGTTTCTTTTTGATAGGAGGTTTTTTTACCTTCTTTCTTTTTTTTGCTTTCACGGGCAAGGCAGCAGCAGTCTGGGGAATTTGTTGTTGTATTTGCGGTAAAACTGGCTGAGGTTCTGGAACAAATTCCTCTTCTTCTATTATCTCCTGCTGGTCGGCAGCCAGGGGTACGGGAACGGGAGCAGGCGTCGGAATAGGTGGCGTGACAGCAGCAGTTTGAGGTGTGACCGGCAGCTGAACTACGGGTGGCACAACCGGCGGTACAACCGGATATTCTGGCTCCACAAAGTCTTCATTCTCTTCCATGGCCCGCCAGTCAGGCACGACTGGAGGTGGCGTCCGAACAGCCGGTATCATTGGCGTCAGCGGCACAAGCCCCGATTGCTGTAACTGCTGGGCAACCGGCTGAACGGCAGGGACGATAGGTGGTGGAGCAAACCAATCCTGCTCCTCATCCTCTCCATTGTCATCATATTGAGGAGGTGGCATAATGGGCTCCCGAACAGCGGGAGCAATCCTTCGTCGTGACTGCCCTCTCCCCCCTCTCCCCCTTCTCTTCGTGCGCCCACCTTTCCTATAACCGGGAACTATTCCACCATCCGATCTCGAATAATCGATTGGTTGTTGACCATAAGTCATCCGTTCTGCAATTCCACCGACAGGATCAGCACTCACCAATGTAGGCATTATGCGTCCAGCGGTGCCCATCGGATTAACTACTCCGGTATAGTCGCCCGCCTCTGCCGCCTGCTGTTCTGCACCTCGTTTCGCCGCTGCTTCGGTTACGGCTAATGCTTGAGCCTCGCCAAACGGAATGTCAGCCAATGCTGCCATCGCTTGCCTGCTAACATCTTCATCGGTCAGAACCTTACCAAGACCCCCCCATAGGCCCTCATCCTTTAATCCCTCTATATCCCTTATTCTATTGATAGCACTTGAGGTCGCATACGTTCTGCCTGCCCCACCCAACATTCTATCTAAGTTCAAGTCTCTTCCAGAAGATATATCGCCTATACCCTGAGACAACGCACCTATTCCCGCCTTGGCCACTCCACTCAAAGAACTAAGCCCTGGAATGAAATTCATTGCCGTGGGTACTACTTTAGATAGTACCTTGCCCAATCCTCTAAAGAATCCGCCTATGCTATAACCAGGAATTCCCCCACCTGCATACATCGGTATATAACCGCCACCTTGTAGCCCGATTATGCCGCCATAAGCACGACCTTCATCAGCCCGTGCCTGTAATTCTGTCGCATACCTGCTATATGGGGTGATTGACCTGCGAATTCCCGGTCGGGGATCGTCGGGATTTTGCCACATTATTTCTTTCCCAAATAAACGAGAACCCGCCCCTGATCTTTGACCCGGAAGAACAACATTCTCCGGGTTCTTGGCCCAATCATGTAACAACGCAAGCTCTGCATTTTTAGCACCTAAATCCGACAAACTTGTCGCTGCTCTGAGTGGATTGTTTGATACCGCATAATTTATAGAATCAAGAGGAACCACTTGTCCACCAAAAGTGCGTTTTTCTTCAGGTAGGATATTCTCCCGATACCATTCACTCTCTTCAGGATTCTCACCAAAAGGAGATCGGCTTGCAAATCGGGAGTCACCCTTCGCTATCTCCCTTAACATAAGCTCCATCATAGCAATTTTCTCATCATCCGGGTCAACTCCACCACCATTCTGATAACCCGGAATCATACCACCATGAGCCATTGGTTCAATACTCATTTTCCAACTCGTTGGAGGTCCACCTGCACCACCACCTGCTTGATCGGGAGCGGAAGGAGGAGGTGACAATGGCTTGGCAAATCCCGGTCCACGTGGTGGCCGAAAAACATTTGGTTGAATTGCTTCCACTCGTTCTCGCAGATATGCCGTATCCGCAGGAGAGGCAGTTTCTACCATTCTATCCGGTGCTAAATGAAGCATTCTTGCTGCATCTGCTCGCTGCCGTGCAGCAAGCTGCGGATTATACAATCCCGGCGGAGGCCCCTGCTGCCCCAACTGCATCTGCTGTTGCTGGGGTCGCGGCTGCCCATAAGGCAGCGGCTGTAATTGCGGCTGCTGGGCACTTAGCTGCACCCCCGCCTGCTGCATCGGCTGAAAACGCTGGTTACGCTGCTGCATCTGCCGGGGTTGCTGGAATTGACCACGCAACCCACCTATACCTCTGCCCCATGCTCCGCCGAATGCCATTTAACTAGTCTCTACGCCGAAAATGCTGAACGACATATCGCCTGAACTCGCGTAAATGGTGATCACGTCATTTTCACTCAGGGTTATGCCAACGATGATGAATACCGTATCGTTGGCGGCAACCGATTTACCGTAGTAGATGTAATGCTCGTTCGCTACGGTTGCGCCCGATGGGCGAACAGCCACCCTGAAGGTGAGTGCCCCACCGGAGCGGTTGCAGGCGGCAATAGAACTGACCGTCGTTACGGTAGCATCCGGTACCGTGTACAGATCGGTATTCGTCGTGGCAGACGGTGCTGATTGCCCCAGTACCTTTAAGATATCAGCCATTACTCGCACCAAGCAACAAAAACTGATATTTACGAAGTGACAGGGAACTGTCGCTGTCGGCCTGTATCTTCACGGAATGGATATCACTACTGACATCTTGAAAGTTTTGTTCGATGGTCCTACGGGACATACTCTCGTCGTATTCCTGATATTCCTCCGGTGCGCGATTGAGCGGACGATAAGATTTGATGCTCATCGTCTGCCATCCGTTCTGCCGTCGAGTCGTACATAGCCAACACGCCAACCGTATCCGGCACCCGTACTCTGCACTTTCATCGACACCTGCCGTGCCCTACCACGAATGAACGCTTGATCCGTGGAGGGCGTGACCGTGGCAGTCGCTATTTCGGATTGGGCTTGTGCGGGATAGTTATGTCCATTCAAGCTGACCGTCACCTCGTCACTTGAATCACCACCCCTGAATTGGATGTCCGGTATAATCTTGTTCAGCGACCAGAATTGATCACCTTCGCCAAGCTCTATATCACCCGTTTCGATGTATGCCGTCATCGCCGATCCATCATCGTCATGGCCGCTTTCGTGACTGTATAACAAGTTTGGATATATACCCTTGGCCTCGTCCCCACCGCCCGTGGCGGAGGATGTAGCAAGATCAGCCAAGGTGATCGTATATGTGTCCGAATCCGTAACGGATGCGACGGTATGCTGATTGTTGAGCACAACAGTCGAAAAACCACCAACCGTCGATACGTTATTCAAAATAATTTCGTCATCCGCTTTAAGCCCGTGACCCGAATCCGTGATCGTGACGGTACCGGAACTACTACTTGTCGATAGCGGAGTAGTACCTAAGTCCCTTTCCCGTATCGAAGAAGCAAGCGGATAAGTTTTAGTACCGGCATGGTTCCATGTGCCACGCACCATCGTTCCGGTATACCAGATATTTTCGGCATAGTTGAAGATGACATACTTGTCGATCTCTCCATTACCCGATTCGGATGGATAAAACCATATAACTTCGGAGAAATCCGTATTTGATCCGGCAACCACCTTATAAGATTGACTATCATCAAAATCATCGAACACGGTGCCCAGCACGGGGCAGATAAGTCTCTGTACCGTTCCGGTATAGGTGTAGAATGCACCACGATCCATGAAATAAACCGTACCACCCGCGTTTACCGCAGCATTGGGCGATACCATCGACATACCCTTGGCCGTCTCCGTAAACGAGAAATAGAAGGGGCTACCGATGTACCTCATGCTGACGATACCGCAGTCGGTCCATATCAGAATCTCTTGGCGAGCCGTCATTGCACCCACTATCTCCGAACAGGCCGGTAACTCCTGACCACCAGCACTGTTCGTAGATAATGGTTGCCACACCCCGGCAGCTTCCGAACTAGACCACCTGACAAGCAATGGATTGATCGTGGTTGCGCCAATCTCGTTACAGCCAAACGCGATAACGTGACGGGCAACATCCGACATCATCACTTGATGAGCGGCTGTAGGGGTGTAGTAGGTTCCAGCCTTGTAGACCGCGACTACGGCAGAGCCACCACCCGTTGCGGTACCACTAGCATTCGCACCACCAATATCCGCCGTAAACGTGGCCTTGTTTGTAACCGAAGCCACCGTCATCTCTACATTCAATCTCGCCGCAGTTATACCACCTATCGTTGCGTCTACCCCGGATATCGTGACCGTATCTCCAGCAGTAGCCCCATGACCAGCCTTGTCGATAATTGTAATAATAGTGCCACCACTCGTAGTGGTTACCGGATCATTTGAAAGGGTTACGGTACGGCGCGTTGTATCACTTAACGCCACGGCGGCAGTCCCCGTACCTGCACTTTCATCCCAATAATAGATATTTCCCTGGCGGGCGTTAGCGATCATATCGTCACCAAAGTTCGCTATCGACCACAAACGCAACTGCAAGGATTGCCCCAAGGTAGCACTAGATCCCCAAGTGCCAGATCCCCATGTATCCGCACCCCAACCAGAACCACTCACATATTCATTGAGTCCGACATTGATCTGGAATGCGGCAGTTACACTACTTCCACCACCACTCGCACTAGATGTTGCTTTCGTGGAGCATACGACCCGAAACTTCGTAGATGGATTAGCATCACTGGGATCACCAAGTGCTACAATACGATGCTCCGTATTGAGTGCAGCCGTACCAATGCCAGCCGTAGCGGTCGCACCGGCAATGGTTACATAATCACCAGCAACCGCCCCGTGGGCGCTTGTCGTGTCTATGGTTACGACGGCAGTGCCGCTGACAGCGGTGATCTTGTCCGTGCCAAGGGTGATCGTGGTGCGGGTAGGGGTAATGTCGTAGTAACTGTCACCAAAGTTTACATATAACTTCAGATTGGTCCCAACCCCGATATACTTATTACCGGAATCGGTAACCCAATCGTGAAGCTTTCTGGCAGTTCCCAAATAGGTCGCCAGAACATACTTGGCCCAACCACCGATCTTTTCGGCAAATCCCTTACGAAACCGCACCTTATCGGAATCATACCAAGTACCTTGCGCGGAGTATCTGGTACCATCCGTGACGATTCCAGCTTGAGGGGCGATTTTAGTGAAAGGCATGGCCGTTATTCGGTAGTGATACCATTACCATTTTCAACCGTAAAATATGGATTCTCTGAATCCAGATCACCACCAACGATCTTCTTGTCCGCAAATCCGGCTGCTATCATGGCAATCTGAACTTGTTTCTGAGCTTCAACATGTGCAGCATGAGCCTCGTCACCTATGACGAGCAGCTTTTTGAACAAATCGGCTTGTCCCAAAGAGAGTTGGATATTTTCGGTAAGCTGATTGTTAGTTTCATCTTTTTCCGGCATCCGTAACTCTCTCTTTGAGGTTTGCTGTTTCCGCTTCAACCGACGCAAGGCGCTCCCCATGACGATCCACCTTTTCATCTAACCTGTTAACTATATGCTCAATCTGAGATATACTCTGCTTCGCGCCGTTCAACCCCATCTTTACGCCACCAAAAGCGGCCCCGGCAGCGGCAGGCACAACGAGAAGCGACAAGAGCGTGGCTATGCTAATTTCCATTTTACCATGGTGTAGGCAGATTTTCAGTTGTGGGATTCTGCTGTTCCGTAACTTTAGCGTCGAGTCGTGACTTGATTGCGTCCACGTCAAGAGCTTCCTCTACCCAACCCTCTATATTCGCCTTGGTCAAATCGGCAAAAGCAATAAACGGATCTCCAGCTTGATACTGCACTACGACCGTCGAGAAATCCGAAGCCGAATAGTCTCCATCGGTAGCGGTAAGGGTCCACGGTATCGTGGACACCACGTCTACCTGTCCCTCGTATTCCTTGAAGCAGGTCAGGTCTCCGAACGACCACTCGTATGTCATGATTTTATCTCCTTATCCGGCACTCACCTTGACGGTGCCGGAATCATTCCAAAGCTGACCAGCATCACTTGGATCGGAAGTGGGTAGGCCGTCCATTCTGACAGGACCCGCATCAACCCACAGGCTATAGTTGGTACCGGAGACAGTGGCAGTCGCGGCCCCGGCGATATAAACAGTCGAAGTATTGGTAATAGTGGCAGAACCAGCCGAAGTGGTCAGAGCATTAAATCGGGCGGTAGCCAAAATAACATGGTTACCCGAACTACCTTCGGTGAATGTCGGCGCGATGAGCATGCCGTACCCGTTGTATCCGTTCTTGGGTATGAGATTGGTGATCATCTGAAGGGACTGGGCGCTGGAGTTGACGGCAGAGAAGTCCAGAGACCCTCTCATGTGCAACTGCGAGGACGCATCTACTGCACCACCGATACAGTTCGTGTTTGCTTCAACGAGCAAGCTACCCTTTAGCTGGGTGCTACCAGCCGCCACATAGAGCGCGGCATTATTGGTACCTCCCTCCGTAGGCGCATCCGCGATATACACGGTTGATGCGGTAGTGACGGTAGCGCCACTCCCCTTGGTGATCGCTGGCTCCTTGAAATAACCTTGCGTGACAACGGCAATGGTTTCGGACGCTTGCGTGGTGATTTGGTTCGCCCATCTCTGACCAGCATGATAACTGGTATCCCCTGCTACGCCGGTCAGAACCCCAGTCGATTCGGTGCCAACCAGAACATCGTAGACACCACTGGAAGTGTATGAGCCTAGTAGGCTTAGACGAACTGCGGCATTAGTTGCGCCACCTATCGCGTGAGGCCCGGCACCCGAAACGATGAGATCGTTGGTGATGGTTACATTCTGATCTGCGTCGATTCCCAAAGCGGCGGTAGTACCAACGGTACTCCCCAAACCGATTATCAAGTCATCGGCTGAATCATCCAAGCCGATGTAGAAGTCCTGTGCATTACCATTGTAAATCAGTGCAGTATCTTCGGCGGTGCCATCTCCTATCGTTACATGGGCCGCAGGAAATACAAGTTTTTGATCCTCGTCAATCGTGATAGCGGGAGTCGTTCCAACAGTAGATCCCAGCCCGATCACCAAATCATCCGCCGAATCGTCCAGTCCGATATAGAAATCCTGTGCATTACCATCAAACACAATGGCCGTATCAGTAGCGGCTGCGTCACCAATTGTTACTGTATCATCTGTAATTGTCAGAATGTTATTGGTGCCAACAGTTGAACCCTCTCCGATGACCAGCTTATCGGCACTATCATCTAGGCCCACATAGAAATCTTTGGCGTTACCATCAAACAGCAACTTCGTATCTTCTGCCGCAGCATCACCAACAGTCAAAGTGGGGCCTGCAACTTGGAAGCTATCGGTCACCACCAGATCGGTGAACGCATCCAGAACAGCCGCACCGGATCCGGCACCATCGGTGAAAATTGTCGCAATTTTACCATTACCGATTGTGACATTAGCCCCGGACCCCTGACTTATAGCGATATCTTGAGAGCCACTCGTAGCGTTCTCAATGATCCAGAGCTTGTTGATGGTGTTTGGTGCCAACGTAATGGTACACGTTGAATCCAGTGTACCCGTATACTTCATGTACACGGCCCTACCTTCATCGGCAGAGCCGTCCGCTATGGTAGTAGTGTGCGTATCGGCATTAGTCGTGATGGCTTCGGTACCGGAACCAAAAGCATCTGCTATAAGCTCAAGGTTCGTGTTGGTAGAAGTGCCCCAAGTACCGGATTCGGCACCCGTGGCAATTTCCTTGAGCCTCAAGTTATTTACATATGTTGCCATGTCTTATTCCTTGTCGCATTGCTCATAAGCATTATGAAGGCACGATCTCCCAATCAGGTGTCTGCGAATCGGACACTTCCGACCATCCCGGCGTCTGCGAGTCATCTACGTTAGCCCAATCCGGTGTCTGGGAATCCGATACTTCCGACCATCCCGGTGTTTGCGAGTCATCTATCGCTCTCCAGTCCGGTGTCTGTGAATCATCTATTATGCTCCATACGTTGACCCCGGTCATGCCCGTCGTTCCTACCACGCCCGTTACGTCGATATCCTGACTTACACTCGTCGTAACACTTCCTACCGCACTCGTTCCTGCCAGCCCCGTAACAGTGACACTTCCATCTCCTGTCACCGTTACCGAACTCAAGCCACCAGTTGCAGCAATTCCGGTTGGGCTGACATTTGCATCAGCCGTTACCGTTACCGAACTGACTGCGCCCGTTCCAGCCAATCCTGTTACGGAAACACTTCCATCTCCTGTTACCGTTACAGAACCAACCGCGCCCGTTCCGGCACTGCCTGTCGCCGTAACACTAGCCGTACCTGTTACGGTGACGCTTCCTACTGCTCCCGTTGCCGCCGAACCAGTAGCGGAAACATTCGCATCTGCGGTTATCGTGACCGATCCTACGGATCCGGTAGCCGCCAGTCCCGTTGCGGTAACATTTGCATCTGCCGTTACCGTAACACTTCCTACCGCACCCGTTCCCGCTACACCCGTTACTTCAACGGGTACTGGCTCACCCCAAGTACCGGAGCCCCAAGTAGAACGGCCCCAGCCAGTTACATCGGCCATTACGCTATACGAATAATCGCGTTACTCGAATCTGCCGCAGGGAAAGCAATCGTAAACGTGCCAGCGGTAGCGGTCTTATCCGCACCGAAATCCAGAACGAGAACAGATGTATCACCACTCGTGTCCTCATTGAAGATCAGAGCCCCTCTGGCGGTAAACGTCGCCGTAGACCACGAAGTATCCGCAAAATCGGTAAGAGCGGTCGTACCACTGGATGACGGATCTATCCTAGTAAGCGTATTGCCCTTGGCAGTATAGTTCGTGCCGCTGATTTCATTGCTCGTGGAATACGCCGTGGTGGACGCGCTCATGGTCGCACTACTCGTATAGAGCGCAATCTTGAAGGTATTTCCACCAGAAAGGAGGAAGTTATGCTTCGCTTCCAACAATTCCTTCTTGAAGCTCGTACACATCGCTTGAGTAATAGCCATTACAGCTTCTCCACGGAATTAGCCAAATCGTTATGACCTGCCGAACGCAACAAAGTAACCACCTTGGAACGATCTTCCTTGATTGCTTCCTTGATGAAGTAATCAATAGTTTTTTGAACCTTGGCCCTGAATGCCCGTGCCTGCTCCGCGATAACGGGAGGAGCATTATCACCCACGCTCACGATATGCTCTACCGCTCGCTCCGCCCAATATTCCGTAGGCAGGCTACCATTCTCCGTCGTGGTTACGGTTACGCTGCCAATCTCTCCATTGATCATTAGACTTTTGCCATCCTTATCGTGCCATCCCTATACTCGTCACCAGTCATACGGCCTTCTGCCTGTATCTTCAGAAGATCTAATGCTTCCTGATACCGCTGCTGATACAACTGCATCATATCCGCATCACCTTTCATGTAGGTATATGCTTCCACTAAACAGCCGTAGAGCAGAACTGTATCGGCGTTAGTGCCCAACCATGAAGGACTCGTATCAACGATTGAGGCTGGCTGATAGTAGTAATGAAGCTCCGTGGTAAAATCCGCATTGGGAGTAGGCCCGACAATGAACGCATCACTGGCAAATATGCCATAATACTTAGGCACCCCTTCGGTAGACGCATTGGGATACGTCGATCTGATGAAGTTTGCATCCTTGTTCAATAGAAATATCTGATTACTGGAACTCGTGATCGCCAGTGACAATGGAAACAGAAAGTCCGTGGGCATCGTCAAATACTGATTACCATCGGTGATCGTGCCAGCGACGTTCTTGCGGTTCACGGGCAGATTGACCGAACGATAGATACGCTGCTCCGCCTGCTTGATAAACGTAGGAATAGCAGCTACGAAATTCGTTTCCGTGTTATCGCAATAATCCTTGATGGCCGCAGTCAATTCCGCGTAAGTCATGTAGTCACCGTCACGGTGCCCACCCGTCCATGTGCCAGAATATTACCCGATCCATCCGCGCCCCCGTTTCCTACGGGATCGAACGCAAATAATCGTCTACTGGTATCTTGCGACAAATCAGGACGCGGATTTCTAAGTGCCTGTGGATCGGCGTAATCGCCCAACCTACCCAAAAAGTTCTGTGGCTGGTCTTCATCCAACATATCCTTACCGACCATCAATCCCGTCATACGGCCAGCCCTAACTTGTGGGACCAAGTCTTTGATCTTGTAGCGAAATCCGGTACGGTCACAGAACCCAAACGCATATTTGCCATTGGCAAATTTAGCCATCAGGAATATCCCCCCGGAACAAAGTGAACAGACGCTCTGTCACGATCTTCCTGTTCCGCCAATTGCCACTGAAATTCGTATTCGGCTTTAAGTTCAGCAGAACGTACAAACGCTTCTGGATATTTCTGCGATATCATAAAGGCTAGACCAGAAACCAATGCCGGGAGGAAGCGAGCAGGCACGTCTGGATCGGTAGATCCCACGGCGCCCGTATCCTCAATACGCCGTATTTGCTGATAAACAAACGTATAAGCTTCGTCTGGCGTAGGCCAAAGATAAACAACCGGAGCATCACGCTGCTTGTCTATATACAAGTTTACGGGACGCCCTTCGGTGAGTTTATTCGGGATCGTGGAATACTGTGACACGCTGAATCGCGAGAGCGGCAGATCGCTTTGCGAGGTGCCGGACCCATCACGAATCCAATGCTGAATCAGATCAATCGTATCCGAATCCATAGTAATCGTGGAAGTTCCCGCCGTGCATGTCTTGGTACCCTGCTCTATGGTCCAGAAGTTAAGGCCACGATTTGTCCACTCAAGGCTCAATAGGTTCAACGACCTACGAGCCGTTTCGATATCGTAGCCCGTCTTGGACTGAAGACCACACCTCTCGAACGCCTCTTCGATCACCTCTGAAATTTCGAGGTTGAATGCAGAAGTCCCCGAAGTAGCCATCAGTTATCACCAAATTTGTCTTTATGTCGCTTCTTGAATTCGACAACATTGCCAGGTGTCAGGGATCCATTGCCAATCAGGCCACCACTTCTCATTTCCGCGAAGTCCTGCAAGGAACCTTGCTTGGAAAATCCGTTGGTGATCGCCTTTTTAACAAGCCCGCCATACGCCTTTTCTTGTTCCCACCTAGCCGCCATCTTGGGCTTGTTGGCGTGCATCCACTTCCTCTGTTTCTCACTCTTGAAGGGCATTTCTAAAACGCCTTCCAGTTGGGATACTCCTTAGCAATATGACTTGTGTGCCCGACTTCTTCCTCATGATCGGGATAATTTTCAACAAGTCTACTGTAATACCCCCAATTATGATCTGCCTCCGCCTTCTGGCGAGCGACCTCGTTATACGTCGGAACCTTTGCAGTCGGGTTTTTCGGATCTTCGGCCATTAGTAGCTCTTCCTCATAGCCATCATGACGGTATAACGATCACCGCTTGAATGGCCCGTAGTAGTAAAGTTTATATCCCCAGTCGGGCTGGATGCATTATTCGTAAGCGGACCAGCCTGTCGGAAATCGTAGAAGCCGTAGCCACTGAGCGTCCAGCAGACAACATCCGTGCTGGCGTCCCAGAGAATATCTACGGTCATGCCGGAACAATCATACCACATTTGTTGGATTGTTACGCCATCACAAGCTCTTTCCGTACCGGATTCGGCTTGAAGTGCGGATACATCGACCTTCGTAACTGCGGCTTCACCACTACCGTCGGAGATATTGGTGAATTTCATAACGGCGATACGGTCGCCGTCTTGGATAGTCTGAGACGTTACTGCATCGGCCATTTTCCCGTTCTCCCCGCGAGGACAGGACTTCTAGCCCCGCTCGCAATAGGAGATACGACCACCCACCCGTAGATGGGTGGCCTTATCTCAGTTTAACAAATCATCTTCTACGGCTGATCGGTGAAGGCAGGTACATCCGCACCTTCCTGATAACCCCAAATGATCCAATTCGTTGAATCCTTTGCCAGAATATTGATTTCAAAAATACCAAAATCCGTCAGAGTTAATATGGAATTTGAACCGCCGTCGGCATACACGGAAACATTGTCTGCGTTGGAATCCATATGGACGATACCACCAATGTAGAAATTGGTATCGGAGCCCGTATCGAAAATGACATTCTCAGCCTCTTCCGCCGCGCCACCATAAACAAACTTGAACCATACTCCCGCCGTAGGCGACGGAAGAGTGATCGTCCGGTTTCCGGTAATCGCCGGAACAACATTGACCCTGCCAGCATTGGCAGTAGCAGTCAGAGTAGTGTCTTCATCCCCAAACGTAATGGGAGTAACCTGCAATCCCGATCCGTCTAAGCTGAATTCCGTCGTGATCGCACCAGTTGTCGAGTTTTTCGATACTACATCGAATCCATCTTCGGACCTGACTGGTCCCGAGAAAGTCGTGTTAGCCATAACTCTACCTTTTTACGAAAGGATTCGTCCCGAAGTCTTCGTAACGTCTGCTGGGCCAGTCGCCGGGACTATGTATCCCAGAACAAAAAAGGGGGACGGGAGTGTTGACGCGAGACAGGAGATAAATCGCCGGAAGCCACCTGGAAACGACGACCATCATTGTCTACCACTCCCACCCCCCCTAACTATCCTACGCTCCGGGCGAACCCCAGATCCCTAGTGGATCGGATACACCGAAGCTGTACCGCTCGCGAGCCTTGTAGCGAACATTTCCGGTATCGAAATCACCGTCCATGCTCGTTTCCAGTGCTACGCGATTGAAGTGCTTCATGCCGTTCGGAACGTCGGTAAGCAGGAACCACGCATCCGTGTCCGTCAGATAGTGATTCACTACCGTTCCGCCGGGAACAACACCCATGCTTCTTACGGCATTGATGTCATTGTCCGCAGTACCGGGACGAAGCTCAGATTTCATCACCCGTGTCGCCACAAACTGTAGATCCGGCGGGATGACGAGCGTCTGGGGACGAGCAGCGATCATCAGACCACGCTCATCGGTCCATTTGCCAATCTGAATTACAGCAGCCTCAAGAGAAGTCTCGTTGAGGTCGACGGCAGTCGCTGGACGATTGGAATTCTTGCCACCTGAAACAAGCGGGTGACCGTCACCACCGGTTACACCATCACCGGACGCCGTGAAAAGGTTCACACCGTCGCCGCTCTGATAAGCGTTGGTAAACCCATTGTTCAATGGAACAACGGCCTTAACCTGCTTGGTGTGGGCCATGGCACGAGCCAAAGCCTTGGTATAACGAGCCGACAGCGAATCGTAGAGATTATCCTCCATGGCCTCTTCCGTAATGGCAAAGCCCATGGCGATTGTCTCGTGATTGTAACGAGCCGTAAAGCTCTCCTGTGCAGCGTCGTAAGAAATCGCAGACCCCTCATCCTTCACCGGGGCAGCGTCGAAGCCCGAAAGCTTCACTTCTTCTTCAAATGACCTATCCGAACTTTCCGTCTCGTAGATTTCACCATGCTCATCGTCATAGCGAGCATATTCCATCCCGAAAAGCGCATTCAAGCCCGGAAGTAGTTCCTTGAGAAGTTGTGCGCGACTAATAGCCATTGGTCAGTTCTCCTATACGCCAGTAGCGTTCAAATAGGAATGATTAGAAGCTGACCCGCTAGACGCAGCGTTGAACTTCACGATAACATCTGGATAAGTATCACTCGCCGTCGTTCCTTTCGGAGGTAGGCTGTTAGGCCCATCGACGAAATCGATGATACGAAGGGGCAGCGTATTCGTTGTTGCCGGAGTGCTGCCATCAAGTGCGCTCTTGGACTTACCGATAGTCGTACTACCGGCTGTCACGACAATGGATGCATTAAGTCCACGATCCGTGGTGTTGAGCGCCTCGTCGGACTGCATCTGAAACACGACAAAAGGATCGTCCAGCACATACGCCATCGCATCAGTGGCCGCATTCGATGCGGGCCAAAAATTTGAAAACGTCTTCTGGCTGGTAGTCGGGTCCGTATAAGAGCAACCCAAGAAGATTCCAACTGCGGTCAGGGCGGTAGTACCAGTATCCTTCTGAATAGTACCATCCGCCGCGACCTTAACGAAATCACCATTAGAGATCTGAGTGCCGTAAGTAGTGATAATCGGCAAATGTCTCGTCTTACTGGTGAATGAACCCGAAGCACTAAGAGTGCCAATGGGTCTAGCCCCGTATGGGGCCGCCGTAGTAGCCATAAGTACCTCTATCTAGTCGTATCGTGGCATCAGCGACCGCCGCCACCGAATGCTACACGAGTTTTACGGTCAGGCGCAAGAACAGGCATTCGTGGATCGTTCTCACGCATGTAGTTGTTATCAACTGCTTGCATCTGCGATTCGGCGTGATTCTTATAATAAGCTCGCCTTTGGGCCACCAATTCGTCCGGTGCCTTGCAGAGCAGTAACCCACCAACCTCAATGCCACCCTTCGCGCCCCATTCCGATTTATGATCGCTCATAATTTGCAATTCCGGGTGATCTTCGGCACGAACCGGCTCCCATCCTTCACGAAAACGCTTTGACACGTTCGTGTTGTCTGGACTGCCTACCATAGAGGTTCGTATCCATCTAAACACCCATCCATCTTGCGGATCCGGGTCTGGAAGTATGGAAGCGGGCTCCCAAGATTGTGCCCGAATTTCATTTTCACGACTCTCAAGTTCTCTTGGTTCCCGTGGGGCGCGTTCTTCAGCCATTAGACCATCTCCTTCATTACCTGGGCCGCATATTGCTGAGGGGTAAGCCCCAAGCGTTTCGCGAGTCTAACTTGGGTCTCCGTCAACCTGACGGTGCGTGGCCTGGCTCCGCTATTTCTAGAAGCAGACGCTACCACGGACTTTTTTTGAGGCGGTGCGGTGTCAACAACCATCGTAGAACTGGTGCGCTGGCCGCTACTACCGAATTGCGTAGGAAAAACTTCTTTCATACGAGAATCAATCAATTGATAGTATTCTTCGGACTCCGGGTCAATACCTTCGTCTCCAACTAACCTTTCGTGTACGCCATAAGCAAAACTGGTCATTTCCTTATCAGTACCAAACCAAGGATTACGACCTTGCCACTCCACCGCCTTCCCATCCGGCTGAATCGGCTCTGGAATGTACTGTTGTTGCTGGCTCGCAAGCTGTTGGTCCTCCGCCATCACCTGCTGCTTCCAATTATCGATGATTTTTTGCGAAACGGCAGGAGCATAGGCTTGAGCAAGCTGCGCGTTGGTCAACTGCTGCTGTGCGATGGTGATTTGTTCGCTATCGCCCGATTCATGCGCTTTTTTGAAGTTTTCCTGGGCAATCGCGAGTGAAGCGACCGCTCTAGACTTACTTTGCTCCGTCAAGGCACCTTGAGAGTCCTGAACGAGCTTCAAAAGACGCTGATTTTCAATTTGAAGGTTCTGTGTGTAGTTGACGGCCTCGTTTGCGAGGCGATCCGACGCTTCCTTGGCCCTACGCTCTTCGTGGTACTCCCATTTCAGCTTTTTTATACGTTTTTGGGCACGATTTCCCAATTGTGACAGTTCCTGATCAGTTGCCGTGCCGTCATCTTCCGGTGTTTCGGCCCCGGAAGCCCTTTGGTCCTCTTCCGGGCGGTCATCCACGACTTCAATCTTAACTTCACCGTCATCGGCACTCGTATCCGCGCCCGCAGGAGGCTCAATCGTGGTTCTGACGCCCAAAAACTTATCTTCTTCGCTCATTCTTCCGGTTTCGTCACTCATTTTAGGCTCTCTCCACGCCTCTGGGGTCTTCTACGACCGCCTCTACGGTGTCATCGTTGATTAAACGGAACTCCCTACCATGTATTTTCAACCTAGTACCACTGAATGCCCGAAAAACCACCCAATCACCTACCTGACAGTATGGTCCATTGGGAAACCTGGCATAATTGACGTAAGCATCCGGTCCCATGGACATCACCCATCCCACGACGGTGGCAATAGACTCTTCATGTTGGGATTCGGACGATTTGATGATGCCACCTTCGGTGGCTTCCTCTACTTCGGGGAGCGCAATTAGAAGTTTATAGCCTTTTGGCTCCGGCAACTGCGATGCAAAATTTGGTTTTTCTTCTTCGAGATCCTCGTTGGGCGATACCATCTCGTCCAAAACTTCTTTTGCGAGCGTAGCCATGATGGCTCCTCGTTGAATTATTGCGCTCCGAACGAGCGTTGCGTCCTACGCACTAAAATTCCTTGAGTCTATCCTCTATATCTATAATTTCACGCTCTGCCCACGCCAACCCTTCGATTATCCCGCACATCTTGCGGTAATCTTCCATATTTTTTGCCGAACCAAGGGAAACCAAATCTGCTATTTCATTCATCTGGTCCCTCAATTTCTTTTTGAGTAACGAGAGAACGTCATCACTCATCCTTGTTTTTCTCCAATATCTTCAAGCCAAGTTTCACGCCTTCGGCCTCCTGTTCGGCATCGAACCTTTCCTGTTCCAACCTAAGTTTCACGTCCTCAGACTTCTGTTCGGCCTTAAACTTTTCTTGTTCCAATCCAACCTTAACGCCTTCAACCTCTTGTTCCGCGTCGAACTTTTCTTGATCCAACTGAGATTTAAGTAACATTTCCTGGCGCTCTTGTTCCAACGCGGCGGCATCGGAGCGTTCCCTGGAAGCGATCTTCTCGCGTTCGATCTGTTGTTTCTCCCGATCTACTTGCTCCGTGACCGCGAGTTTCTGCTGCTCCAATTGTGACTTGGCCTGATCCGCCTGCGCTCGACGCTGAACATCCTGTTGTCTGATCTGTAGTTCCTTCTCGCGCTGCTGCACGATAGGATCTTTTTGCATCTTCGCGTCTTGCTCCGCCTTGGCCTTCGCTTTCTTCTTGCCCAGCATCTGATCGGCTGCATCGGCAACCAAGGTACTAAGCCGCTTTTCGATATCTTCGGGCAACGGCTGGTTCGTTGGAGGCAGCGGAACACCAAGCTCTTCTTCGATCTGATCACGGAAGATGAATGCCAGGTGTTCGCGGATATGGGCATCCAGAGCAGAATTAATGGCACTACCCATTTGGTTGTTCTTCATTTGCTCCCTGATCTGCGGATCGTTCTTGAGTACCATATGCACTCTCATGTGCGCTTCGTGGTCTTGGTACTCGAACGCCTTCACGGGCTTCAGCGTAAGAACGTCTTCATTCTCGCTGACCGGATCCGTGGGACGAACCTCGTCCGGCTTGGGAACGATCTTATCCGCATTTGGAATACCGATCAAATCCATCATCTCGCGATGGAGAAGCGGCATATCGTATAGACCGGGCGATTGTTGTGCCAATTGCATGGCCGCTTGATACTGCATGATTCGTTGGGCCATGGTAGACGCATTGGGATCCGAAACGGGAACAACATCGATACGATCATCGAAATCTTGAGCCTTGATCCCTTCTCCCTCTTCGGTTTCATAAGGATAATCCGGTGATGTATAGTCACGGATGACCCCGACGAGAATTTTATATTCTTGTTTAAGGCTCGCATGAATACGAGCCTGGATAGCAGACTGCACCTTCATCGCTCTTTCAAGGATGGCAAGTGTCGTACCGACAGGTGCCTCCTGATTCATGTCCGCTACCTTGAGATCGGCCATCGACGCGAAGCGCCTGCCTTCCTCCACGATGTTACCCAGCAACTGGTAAAGGACCGAAGAAGGTTCCTTATAGGGAAGGAAAGTGATGTTATCCCTGATAACGCCACCCGGAACATCGACATCCCTGAATTCTCCGGGCATGATGGGCGTGTCGTCACCCTTGATTCTGAGTCCACGGGTCTTCAGCCCTCCAGGTAAATTGGATAAGGTGCCCGCATCGACGAGTTGACGCAGCAAGCTCGTAGCCGACTTGGCTAATCCGCCGATCATGTGGATCAACCCAAGATTATAGAATCCAATGCCCGGAACATACCCATAATGAACGAAATGTTGTTTCTTTATTTTATGTGGATCGTCTTCGGACCAATTCCTGTAAATCGATAGAATCGTGGAGCTACCCTTGTCTATGGTGATGACGTATGGCAATGCGACACCATCGGGATCCTCGAATCCCGGTATATCCATATCACAATGCATTTCAAGCAATTGATGCCGTTCACTATCGTCCCACGAAGGGCTAACGCCACCGATCTCGTTGTATTTACTTGTAATTGGATTTTCTTCAACATGTGACGTGGTCAATTCAACATCACGATAGAACCCACTCACCTGAAGCTTTCTCACCTGATTCGTGCTTCGGCTCATGACATGGGTATAACGCTCTGCTTGTTCTAGTTCGGATTCGTTGTACGACACGACGAAGTCCTCTGCCGGAACAAACATCGAAGTTGGTCTGCCCAACGACGGATCGAAGTAGATTTTACGGAACGCCGAACCCGCGAGTGGCAGGCTGAACAGAAGTTTTTCGGTTTCGGACCTGTATTCGGTCATCACTTCGATAAGCTGGTAATTCATGTATTCCTGAACACGCCGCGCCTGCTTCTCGTTATCATCGGTGACAACACCCCAAATATGTGTCTTGACCGGACCCTTGGCTGGCATGATTTCTTGGATCGTCTGTGCCTGGAATCTGACGACAGCTTCCGATAACATCGGGTGGAACACGCCACAAGCTCCAGCCCATGGGGTGGTACGATCCTCGATTTCCAAGCCTAACTGATCAAGACCTTCCTTGTACGTCGTCTCCCAATCCGAACGGCTGCTCTTATCGGAATCAAACTTCGATATGCAATCGATTGCCAATGTACGAAGATCGTTGTCTTCGATATGTTCGGCGAGATTGGAATCGAACTCATCGCCCCCGACACCCATGAGATCCGCCATGGGATCGAAGTCGATTTCAACACCGCCATCTTCCAGTTCGGTGATGAGCGAATCGCCGGGAATTTCTTCTTCCTCGACAACGACAAGCCCTTCCGGCCCCATCTCGAAATCATCTTGATCAAGTAACCCGCCAAGGGGTTTGTCTATCGCCATCTAATCACTCCAGCCTAGTTCGATCTTGATTCAGGAAAATGATCTGCTCTTCGATCTCGTCGATCATATCTTCAAGGTACGTCAATCGTAGATTCTGTTCCGCGTCATCCGGCAGAGCACCTAACTCGCCTCGCGGCCATAAAATACGAAATTCCGAATTCGATTCCACCTGCACGTTCATCAACTCAACACTGCGCTCAATAAAACTCAAGCGTTCGGTAACCCTGAAATAACCCGTAACCGCAACGCCCGTCGCAACCACCAATGCCAATAAGTTTCTGACCGGGATAGTGATTTCGCTCGACTCGTTCAGTCGCGTAGTCGGCGGAACCTCTTCCGTTGGCATCTAGACGGTATCTCTAAAAAATCTTATCAAGATCGTCGGCAACCTTATGCAAGGTGGCAACCGTATGCGTGATCACGGGCGGGGCCTTGTCGGCAATACCAAGCGTCAGCCCTTCGGTCAAACCCTTGGAGAATTGTTTATCTTCTTCCGTGGGCTTATCCAGATTCTCGACGGTTTTCGGGTTGATGACCAGATCAGCGCCAAACGCCACATGTGGAATAACACCGCAAGTCGAAAACTTCACATGGATGTTACCATCTTTGTCGTACCAGACACCCGCGTCCAGACTCGCTCCTTCACCCGGCCCACCTTCCGGTCCAGCCCATACCGTAGCCTGATTACCATCCGGATTGACGTAATGCCATTTCATCACGTCCGATACGGTGACACCGATATGGGCACTCACCTTTACCTCGAAGCCCCTACCGTCATGTGAATCCACGGAAGCGGATACACCCTGCTGCTCGTTCACGGTCTCCACATCGCAGATATGGTCGAAGTTCCATTTATCGGTACGCGACCATTTATCTCCTATCTCTTTCTTGAAATAGAAGTTACCGCTCTTGTCCGCATAGAATACATCCGCATCGGAACTATTGCTGACGTAATAACCGGGAGGAACCTCTTGACCTGTCATTAGTCGCTCATCTGGATAGTGCCTTCACAACCTTCATCAACACCACCCCGCGTAGAAAAAATCTTGATCGTGATCTTCGTGCTGCCGAAATTCGTCGGAATACTGAAACTGACGGGTGTACCCGTAGGTATATTGTCGTATTCCTTCTTGTACTCCGGGCTGACACTAGATTCGACCTTGATGTTCCAAGTAGCCGAAATGCCATCAGCGAAGTTGGCGGGAACCGTAACCTCACCCGTGGCCTCGACATGAGAACCAACCGTCGAGTAGCCGTGATCCTTCTGCCACTCGCCGTCAGAGTCTAGCGTGAAATTGGTGTTTTCGCTGTCACCCAACATCCGGTCGCGTAACACCATCCTCGAAAACGACTCATGTCCCTTTCTGGACATCATTTCCCCGGTTGCAGTCAATAATAGTCCGCCTTACGAGTGGGTAGCAAATCATTCCACGGGTCATCGCTGTCCAGATTGATGAAACCACCCTGCCTGAATCTGATCAACGCTTGTGTCGAGGAATCCACCAGATCATCATGGTCGCCAAACGGGAAAGATGCAAATTGCTCCATCACCTCTTCGGCCCAACGGGTTTTAGGCGCATAGACGTGCCCACTGAAAAAGAGGTCCGATACCGCGTTCACCCTGGCAACTTTATCCTTTCCCCTGCTTGGCGTGTATTCCGCAACCGGAATTCCCATTCTGCGAAGCTCGAAGATCAGGGGACTACCCGCCGCCTTCGCCTCCACGATAAAAGCGTCGGGTTTATATTCCTTGTACATCTCATACGCACGAACCTTCAGATCGGGAAATTCCAGACGTTCTTGTAGTGCATCTAGAAGAACGATCTTGGCCTGATTGTCCTCCGTGTAGAAAACACCCCACGTCGTACATGCACTGTAATCTGCGGTCTCCTTCGCGAGAAATGCGGTATCCCACGATTGGATGATGAATTCGCAGTCGGGTGGTTTCTTTTCCTTCCACTCCTTCCACCACTCCCGTTTGATGATCGCGCCTTCTTCGGAAGTCGGATCTTGCTGATACTGGGCACTCCACTTCGGTACCGGCAGTTCCGCCTTGAGAGATTCAAGTTGCTCCAATGGCCAAAATCCGGGCCATAACGGTTTGCCGCTAGGAAGGATCGCGGGTAGTTCGATAATCTCCCATTCGTCCGCACCACCCCTTTGGATGGAAGCCTTCAGAATTTGACCCGTCAGATCCTTCTTCGACCAACGGGTCATCACCAGACAAATCGCGCCACCAGGCTGTAACCGCTGACGTGGACCGGAAGTGTACCACTCATAAGTTTTATTGTAGACATCGGGATCGTTCAATGCCGCTTCCTGTTCGGAATGTGGGTCATCGACAATCAAGATGTCCGCGCCCTTACCCGTAACGGCACCGCCAACCCCGATAGCGAAGTAATCGCCACCTTTGTTGGTGTTCCAGCGTCCCGCAGCTTTCGAGTCTACACTCAACGCGACACCGGGAAACATCGTAGCATATTCGGAAGATCCCACGAGATTACGAACCTTACGCCCAAAGCCAACCGCCAGTTCCGCAGTATGAGCAGTCTGAATCACTTTGCGATCAGGAAACTTTCCTAAATACCAAGCAGGAAACAGATGAGACGCGAATTCGGACTTCGTATGGCGTGGGGGCATGTTGATGATCAAACGCTTCAAATCGCCGCTTGCAATACGATTGAATGCGTCCGCCATCACGCGATGATGGCTTCCCTCTATGAAGGCAGGCCAAGCTTCCCTCACGAATGCCAGGAAGTCGTCGTTCGCTTCTTCCCTGATACGAGCGTCGGATAACTCGTCAAGCAAAACGAGTATCTCACGCTGTCTATCGGCAGGCAGTGAACTGATTTGGTCCTGTATCGTAGCAATGTCCATTTTCAAAAATTACATAAAAATTTTACGCGAGAAAAGGGGGGGGCCTAATCCTGAGAAAATACCCCCCCCTCCTCTTCTAGATTAGTACTAGTATATACCAGATAGATTAAACCAACCAGATATATACCAACTTCAAAAAACCTAGATTATACCAGCTAGATAGAACCTACACGCCAGGAAAACGCAAACAGTTTTGAAATCGTGACGTGGGACGAGCAAAACCGTCTTATCCCCCCGCGCCTAGCGCGGCGCAAAAAAGGGGGGGTCCGGGGTACCCGGTCCTAGTTGAGAACCATTCTCATCTAGCAGAACTCCGCTACTTGAGAACCATTCTCAACCACACCGAGTCAGCCAGTATGCATAAATATGCATAGATTGTGGATATACCGAGACCCCTTGACTGGCCGTTGACATTAAGCGAGCTTGGTACTGTCGGAAGTGGGAGAGGGTTTAGAGACCCTCGTGGCTGGCCAAAGAGCCAGAGTGCATCCGACAAGCCGGTCCAGTGGATGGGTTCTTCCCATACAAGTTTCATAAAACTTGCAAACCAAGGGAAGCAATCTATGACTACCGTAACGGTGGTTCCCGAAGTACCCGAAGTAACAGAAGTTCCCGAAGTGACAGAAGTTCCCGAAGTAATGGGCAAACTGGACTTGATGAATGCTGAGGGCGACTTGTTGGCTGTTGCTGATTATTGGCGACAGACGGCGGCTCCGGAAGCTTCCAAGGCACAGAACAGCCTGAGTGAGAGCTTACGGCTTTCGATAGTTAGAATCTTGGAGGCTGGACATTCTCTCTCTGAGTATTACAATCACCTACGGGCGACTCACTCGAACAAAGTGGCCAAGGTAGCCCGTACCAGAGAGGCAGCATCGGAAGCGATTGCAGGTTATCGCAACGGTGCGGAAACGACCCTCAAGCAAAACTGGCAACCCTTCTGGAACCTGTCGCATATATGCAGTACCGATGAGGGTTCTGAGGGTATCCTGGCGGAAGCTAAGAAGGATAAAGCTTCACTGGGAAGGGTTAAAACCTACGCTAGGGATATGACCGATACGCTCATTTTCAACCCGAAACACTGGGAAGAGAAGGATCGAACGATCACGTTCCGACAGAAGGAACAGAAAGGCACAGCGGGCGAAAATAGTACCATCACCGTAGCAAAAGCCGCTGCATCCCTAGCAAGGTATCAGAAAGCTCAAGCAGCAGTAAAAAAGCTTTCTGAGGAGAATGGTCCAGAGTGGAGGGAAGTACGGGCCAGATTCCGCAAGCTTAACCCTGCTGGGATGGTGGACATGCGAACGAAAGCGGAAACGCAAAAAGCCGCTGTCGAGAGTGCCACGAAGTGGAGTGTGGCAAGGAATCAGTATACCGATTCAGAAATTGAAACTCTCAGGAACGGTACTACTGAGGAGCGAGCCGCTCTGTTCGCGAAGTAACCTAAGAGAATCCACCACTGGACCGGCTGTAGTTAGTGAGCAGGGCCACGGAGGGACCGGATCAAACCTGTCCCTCCGTTTCCTTTTTTTTTGTGTGTATTGTGGGGACGTTCCTACTCAGTCAGTCAGTCAGTCAGTCAGTCAAAGCGGAGTCCGTGAGGGGCCACCGTTCTTAATCTGCTAAAGCGGGCATCGAACTCGATGCGAACGGCTCAGGTGAAGTTATTTCACGGTACAGGTAGTCAGGGTCAAACCTGACTATCTGTTTGGAGACCGTGCTAAGAAAATCATTAGGCTAGGACGCACGGTACAGGTAGTCAGGGTCAAACCTGACTATCTGTTTTTAGCCAGCATCTTTCGCTAAAGATGCCAGACAGTAGAGAGAGCATTGCTCCTATGTGGGTGCTATCAGTCAAACAGTATGCCTAGTTTCTCGCTCAATTCAGCTTCAATCTGGGTAGGTGTACGGTTCTCTACTACCACGGTTTGAGTGGAGTCGAACAGACCGGCTCCTTTACCTAGTAATTCAAGTGCCCGAACACGGGTGGAAGCATTGTTATCCTGATCCAGTGCTTCTTCCTTGAGTCGCTCTAGGATCCAAGCTTGGCGGGTATGTTCGTGTGCTTTGGTAGCCGTCGAGTTATTTGCTTTCAGCAAATCGACTTGAAGTTTAACGTGTTCTTTCTTCATGAGTTTATAACCTTCGATACTGATCGCATTGTTCGACATATTCTTGGCGTTATACGCCAGGCGATAGGAAGCGGTATAGTTTTTTCCTTCAGCCACGAAGCCAGCGAACGCCGATTGTTTTGGAGTTAGGGGCAAGCCCTTAGCCTTAGAAGTATCCATAGCAGTACTCTATTCCTTCCAAAGAGGAGGCAATGGTGCGCTACAATATAGTGCCAGAGAAGCTGGGATTAATCAATCCCGGTGCCTACAGACGGGCACGATTCGCGTGTACCGTAGACGGCTCGTTATGTCAAACGTCAGCCGACAAAATCACAGCCAGATTCACCAATGACTTATGGGAAAGGTACGGAGTTCGCTTTGTAGCGAGCTACGATCCCGACTCCGAGAGTAATGCTAGGGCTAGGCGTGAGGGCCAATTCATTGGCGAGTACACCCGCAAGATATCGCGGGGCGGGTACCGTTACGGCTACGGTGCTATTAAGGACGTTACCGATGCCACTGCGTGGCGCAGGTATGGCATAGCGGGTAGCGGCTAGATCGGTATGTTTCACGAAACATGTCTTCTTTAGCTAAAGAAGATGGATAATCACCTTCGCAACAGGAGCACCGAGATGAGCAGCCCACGCTACGATGAATTAGGCCAGCGCGTAACCGATTGCTGTGGGGCCTATTCGACTTACGTTGAGGCCACCCTCTGCTGCAAGAGGTGTTACCAAGAGGTGCCCACCGGACAGGGCGATGGCTACGAGTTCAAGAAGGGCATCACTGAAGACGAGTATTTCGCCAACCTTGACGCGAGGAGGGAGACACCATGAACAACCCATGGATAATCACCTTCGCAACAGGAGCACCGAGATGACCGACACGTTTATGCAGATGACACGCGAAGAGAGGGAGACGACACGGCTAGGCCCGCCACGGGTGCGAGTCGGATACCGCCCCGCCACTGGACAGCCCCGCAAGTATTTCAACCAAGAGGCCCCGGAGGGTTGGCACGTTCATGCAATGGCACCGCGCAACGGGAAAAACACCTACGCGATGACAACCAGTTTCGGCAGGGACGAGGACGGCAAAGAGGTCAACGGTCAGACCATCCATATTTTCGACAAAGGCACTGAGCCGATGGTCATCATCGACTACCTCAATTACTACGAAGAGCGGATCGACGCAGAGCGGATGACCTTGGACGCATACCTCAACCGGGAGGGGGCCTAAAGAGGTCACCTCCACCCCACTCGCGATGATAA
>Ga0208684_1000397_pt1 | contig 32696 bp, 2 predicted proteins | sample MalvireepMed_b05_FD_184245 | JGI IMG/M metagenome (GOLD analysis project Ga0208684, IMG submission 184245) | Marine viral communities from the Global Malaspina Expedition - Malaspina viral metaG DeepMed_b05 (SPAdes) (version 2) | ecosystem: Environmental > Aquatic > Marine > Oceanic | place... | reverse complement strand
TCCTAATATTGCATCCAAGAAATCATAGTGTACTCCCCATCCACGGCTCTTATCTACCACATATGGTTTATCTGTAACAGCATCATACCAACCATGCATTCCTTCTCTACAAAAAGTAACAAAACCTTTATTCATAGTCTCTGTGTCTTGAGCTTTAAACTCTAATGACTCTGTATACATTTGTCTAGCTGAAAATACTAATTCTAATACACCTGATGTTGGTGTAGCATATATTTCAGGATTCTGGGCTAATACATTTTGTAATAATGTACTACCAGCGCGAGGCATTGATGATTGAAAAAATATTGTTGACATTATTCGTTCTCTTCTTCTGGTTCTTCTTCTTTTTTCTCTTCAGGAGGTGGTTGTAGAACATTGACACTAGGTGGTTGTTCTTTTTGTAGCTCTTTTAGCTCTTCATAATAGACATCACTCTCATCGATGTCATTAAGACCATCCATAATTTTATTTGTACTAAATAAATTGTCATCTTTAAATGGACACTCATGTAAGTGTTCGCCATTGATTGGAAAATCTGCTAGATAACTATCTATAAGATGTACCTTATTCTGATCAGCTTTAGACACAACGTTAATATGATAGTCAGGGTAACCTAATGGTTTTACATTATCAACTGGCCACAATACTACAGAAGGTCTATCTAAAGCTCTGGCAGCATGTTGCGCAAAGCTATCGATAAATAACCTACAATGTGAATACTCTATTAAAGCAAATAGCTCTCTTAAATTAGGTGTCGCAATGAAATCTACACCAGGTATGTTAGGCTGATCTTCTCTTCTTACATGTATAACTTTATATTTGTCTTGTAAGGCAGCTAATACAGATTTTATATTTTTTAGCGGAGCATCTCTTACCCACGATATTGGATAGTCTTGAGGACCTCCTCCATTAGTTTGAAGTACTAAAATTGGCTTACCGAAGACATTAAATTTACGCTCTATAGAATCTTGTTCTTTTGTAGACATATAAAGAGCAGGCTCTTCCTTGTTATAAGGTACTCCAAATTGTTTACACCATGTCTCTACTAAACCACAACTCTTATTTAAGAACGACTCATGATGGTATGGTTCCTGCTTGTAGATAAGGGTGTCCTTACCTTTTATAAAGTCTTCATAGAAGTACGGTGTACCTTGTCCCATCACGTAGAAACGATGTATATCAGGATTATTCACCCATACAGCAGCCCAGGGAGATACTATAATAAGCTTTCTATCAGGGTGCGCCTTTTTAATTGCTTTGGCTACTGCTGTAGCCATTATATTTTTACCTATACCACCTTCTATATGAAAGATTATGTGTTTGTCCACATAAGAACTTACTATAAATTATTGATTATGCAAGATTGCGTGACGGTGATCCTGCATGTATATCTGGTTCAATTCCAGTCCAGTTTCTAGTCGCGATTGGATCTTTTCTTGTACCGATTAATAGTACATTATAACAACCATCTTGAGTAGCACAAACCTCCAAGCATTTCTGATCAGGTGTAACAACACCATATGCACTACCAAAGTGCCGCACTGGTGATGTCCATACCATATCATCTTTGTTAAGGTGTCTATAATAATCAGGTAACTCTATCACACTCTTACTATTAGTAACTTCAACCGACCATCTATATAAGTTATCACCTTCAGTTGGAGACTCTACAAAGCTATGCTGTAAATCTTTAGTTTCAGTCTTCGCTGGATCTGGATGTGGTATTAAGAACGTACCACTACCCTTTGAAAGTGCTCCACATATATATGTATTTGTAATATTACTATTACCTATAACCGTCTTATTTGTACCAGCACCAGCGGCACCCACTCCGATTATAATCTGATTATTATGAGCACTACAACTTGTATCTGCACCGGCTCCTACAAATGTATTACAAAGACCGGTTGTGTTGGCATCTCCAGCATGAATGCCGATTGCTGTATTACAACAACTTGATGTGTTAGCTTTTAAAGCATAATAACCAACACCGACGTTCTTAACACCTGTTGTATTAAAGGACACAGCATAATCACCACTAGCTGTATTATGAGTACCTGATGTGTTAAGCATTAAAGCATACTGACCACTAGCTGTATTAGAACTACCCGTTGTGTTATTGTTTAAACTTTGCACACCAATCGCAACATTCCGATTACCTGTTGTGTTATTATACATCGCCCGATAACCAACAGCAGTCACAGCAGCTGCTGTATTCACACATAAAGCATAACCACCCACGGCCGTACTACAACCAGCTGTTGTGTTATTTTTTAAAGCCTCGTGACCAACAGCAGTATTAAAACAACCTGTAGTGTTCTGGTATAGAGCAACATAACCACTAGCTGTATTATTACAACCTGATATGTTACTATCCATAGCATTTGGACCAACAGAAACATTACCTTTACCTGTTGTGTTACATTGCATGGAAGCGTAACCAAGAGCAACATTATTAGCACCTGTTGTAGTTCTACTCATCGCATTGGGGCCGACTGCAGTATTGCCGTGCGCGGTTGTAGAACAGCATAAAGCACGGTAACCAACAGCTACGATGTGGGCGCCGGTTGTGTTGGCACTTAAAGCTTGAAAGCCCATAGAAACATTATTACAACCTGTTGTGTTACTGTATGAAGCACTATAACCACTAGCAGTATTATAACAACCTGTTGTGTTACTGTATAAAGCAGAATTACCAAAAGCAGTATTACAACAACCTGTTGTGTTATATCTTAGAGAACCCCCTCCTACTGCAACAGAATGGGTAACACTAGTCTGATTTGCCATAGAAAAGTTACCCACTGCCACATTTGCATGTCCAGTATTAGCCTTCCCTGCGCAAAAACCAACGAATGTATTATAATAAATGGCTGTGCCGGATGCTCCAGCCATATAACCAAGAGCAGTATTTTGACAACCTGCACCGGTCAGACTTTGGAGAGCCTTTGTGCCGATTCCTGTATTAAACTTACCGGTCGTGTGGGAAACTAAAGCACTATGACCAACAGCAGCATTATAACAACCTGTAGTGTTATTTTGTAAAGCATACGCACCATTAGCAGTATTAGAATGACCGGTTGTATTTTCTGTTAAAGCATATGCACCAACAGCAGTATTCTGAGTACCTGTGTTGTCTTTTAATGCTACATATCCTATAGCAGTTACGTCATTTGCAGTTGTTTGAGTCATTCCTGCACCTGTACCAACAAATACGTGACCACAACCTGTTGTATTAGCCAGGCCGGCTTCACGACCAACGGCAACATTACCACTTGCTGTTGTGTTACACTGTAAAGCATAAGCACCAACAGCAGTATTGATTGTACCAGTTGTATTTTTCCATAGACTAGCATAACCCACAGCAACGTGCAGTGTACCTGTTGTGTTATATTGCGCAGATCTACTACCCATTGCAGTATTAGTAGCGCCTGTTGTAGTTTCTTTTAAAGAATACCAACCACTAGCTGTATTACCACCAGATGTTGAATTATTGGCTAAAGCCTTATAACCAACAGCAACCCCAGTACCACCTGTTGTGTTAGAGGTTAAAGCATACGTACCTAATGCTGTATTAGAACTACCTGTTGTGGCCGCAAATAAAGCCTTATAACCACTAGCAGTATTATACTGACCTGTTGTATTGGTCATCAGAGCATTACCACCCACAGCAGTATTATAACAAGCTGTTGTGTTAGAATATAAGGCCTGTCTACCAATCCCAGTATTCCAACAACCTGTTGTGTTAGTATACAAAGTAGCATACCCCATAGCAGTATTTCTACAGCCCGATGTGTTGAGCAGCATCGCGCTAGAACCGACAGCAACATTATCAGCACCTGTAGTATTAGTCTTTAAAGCGGAATGACCGAGTGCAACATTATAACACCCACCTCTCATTGCATATCCAGAACAATAACCTACTGCTGTATTAAAACTATCACTTGCTGCACTGTTCAAAGCTTTTACACCAAGAGCAACGTTCTGACTACCATTTACGTTACACTGCATTGCATCTTTACCAACAGATACATTACTATTACCTGTTGTGTTAAGTTTCATTGAGTGAGGACCAATAGCAACATTATTACCACCGGTAGTGGTCGTGCACATAACTTCATAACCGATTGCTACTTGACTGTCACCTGTTGTGTTAGCATATAAAGCCTTATAACCAACAGCAATGTTATTTGGGGCAGTAGTGTTGGTATATAAAGCCTTATAGCCAAGTCCAGTATTACTACCTGCAGTATTATATCTTAAAACTTCTTCACCAACAGCAACATTATAACCGGATGTTTGATTACACTCTAGTGCGTTTGTACCAACGGCAGTATTTTCTGCACCAGATGTGTTATTAAGTAGAGCGCAACGACCAACAGCAACGTTCCACTGACCACCGACGTTTGTTGCTAAAGCCTTATAACCAAAAGCAGAATTATGACTACCGGTTGAATTATACATAGCACATGCGCCCATTACAGTATTCCAACAACCAGTAATATTTCGACCTGCTTCATAACCACTAGCAGTATTCTCACAACCAGTTGCGTTACAAAACAGAGACGCATATCCATGAGCAGTATTCCACTTACCTGTTGTGTTGTTATTCAAAGCATAACCACCACTGGCAGTATTCTGAGCACCTGTGTTAAGACATAAAGCTTTATGACCGAGAGCAGTATTATGAGAACCTGTTGTGTTAGTATATAAAGCATTCCTACCAAAAGCAACATTACAAGAACCTGTTGTGTTAAGATACATAGATCTATAACCACTAGCAGTATTATTAGCACCTGTTGTGTTAGCATATAAAGATCTTGTACCGGTGGCGACATTATTAAAACCTGTTGTATTAGATTTGAGCGCCATTCTAGCTAGAGCAACATTAGCATAACCTGTTGTATTATATTCTAGAGCACATACACCAACTGCAGTATTATTATCTCCAGTTGTAGTTAATCTCATGGCATAATAACCAACAGCAGTGTTATTAGGAGCTGTTGTGTTAGCTGCTAAAGCACTCCTACCAATACCAGTATTCTTAGCACCTGATGTGTTCATGAATAAAGCTGCATAACCAAGAGCGGTATTTGCGCCAGCTGTATTCATACACAATGCAAACGCTCCTATTCCTGTGTTATAATTAGATGTTGCATTACAACGCATTGCATGTCTACCCATAGCAGTATTATAACTACCAGTAGTGTTCATATACAACGCTAAATAACCACTAGCAGTATTGTGACTACCTGTAGTATTAGATTGTAGCGATTGACCACCAAGAGCAGTATTGGTAGTACCTGTTGTGTTATTATGTAAAGCATAATAACCAATTGAAGTATTAATAGAACCGGTAGTGGTCTTCTCAGAAGACCTGTAACCAAAAGCAGCATTATAAGATGTTGTGTTATTATATAAAGCACACAAACCAAATGCTGCATTGAAGTTTCCTGTTGTGTTGAGTCTTAAAGCACTCCAACCCGTAGCAGTATTCGAATGACCTGTTGTGTTAGCATATAGACTACATCCACCAACTGCTGTGCTAAAACTAGCGGTGGTGTTAGATGGTAGGGCTTTAGGACCAAGAGCAGTATTATAACAACCGGTGGTGTGGTTTTGCATTGCTTGGCGACCTACAGCAACGTTTTGGTCACCTGTTGTATTAACTGGTAAAGCTAAACTTCCAACTGCTGTGTTTTCTGATCCGGTTGTGTTTTCTTTTAAAGCACACGCACCAACAGCAGTACTAGCCTGAGCTGTTGTGTTATTATGTAAAGCACATGCTCCAATTGCTGTGTTGCATGAGGCTGTTGAGCTGGTATGAAGTGCCCTATAACCACTAGCAGTATTATGAGTACCTGTTGTGTTCCAATATAGAGAATTGGTACCCATAGAAGTATTAAAACCACCTGTTGTGTTCTTACATTGAGAATAATTACCAACACCAACATTTGAGGCCGCTGTTGTGGTAGCTCTTAAAGCAGAATAACCAATTGCAATATTATGATTACCGGTTGTATGTAAACACAAAGCAAGAGAGCCTATTGCCGTATTATAACCACCGGTTGTGTTAGTAAGTAAAGCTCTTGTACCGACAGCAGTATTAAAACCACCTGTAGTATTACCACACATAGCATAAAAACCACTTGCAGTATTATTTGCACCTGTTGTGTTATTTTGCATTACACTATAACCACTAGCAGTATTACAAGCACCTGTTGTGGCAGTTACTAAAGCATTCTGACCGACAGCTGTATTCTTACTGCCTGTTGTGTTAAGTTTTAAAGCCTGAAAGCCAACAGCAGTATTAGATGCACCTGTTGTGTTAGCTCCTAAAGCATGAGTACCAAATGCTGAGTTATAACCAGCTGTTGTGTTACAGCATAATGCTGCATAACCACTAGCAGTATTATTACTACCTGTTGTGTTATAATAAAAAGCATTTCTACCAAGAGCAGTATTTTGATGACCTGTTGTGTTACTATATGCAGCCTTATAACCACTAGCGGTATTAGAATGACCTGTTGTATTAGCTTGTAAGACACAATTGCCTAGTGCTGTATTAATAGTACCTGTTGTGTTATTTTGTAAAGCTTTATAACCAATAGCATTATTACACCCACCTGTTGTGTTAGCATATAAAGCACGTCCACCAACTGCTGTGTTACTCGCACCTGTTGTAGAGCAATATAAAGCTACGTTACCAATAGCTGTGTTATTGCCACCTGTTGTAACATTAAAACCAGACCTATAACCAACACCAACATTATTACTTGCTGTTGTTTGATCCATTAGCGATTGATAGCCTATAGCGATATTTTGACTACCGGTAGTATTAGAACACGCAGCATGATAGCCCATAAATGTAACTCCAGTACCAGTTGTGTGGGCTTGACCTGCTGAAAATCCAACAGCAACATGAGTTGCACCTGTTGTAACAGCTTGTAAGGCTTGACTACCAATAGCAACCATACAGCTACCTGTTGTAGCAGCTATCAAAGCTGACTTACCAACCACTACATTAAATTGACCACTTGTAGTAGCAGTGGATGCACCGTAACCTAGAACAGTATTAGACGTACTTGTTGTTCCAGCTACTAAAGCATTATAACCTATAGCTACATTTTTATCACCTGTAGTATTAGCATATAAAGTACATGCACCAACTGCTGTGTTGTAATTGGCTGTTGTGTTATCAAATAAAGCCTTATAACCAACAGCAGTATTACTAGCACCTGTTGTGTTTCTTTGTAAAGCAGAGGAACCGGTTGCTGTATTATAACTAGCTGTGTTAGTATATAAAGCCTGATAACCAGTAGCAACATTATACCCACCTGTTGTGTTAATTTTTAAAGCAGAATAACCACTAGCAGTATTACAAGCACCACATGTATTAGATTTTAATACATTAAACCCTACACCCGTATTATATGCGCCTGTTGTGTTGGCAAATAAAGTACATGCACCAACTGCTGTGTTGTATGAGGCTGTTGTGTTAGATTTTAAAGCAAGATAACCAGTAGCAGTATTATTAGTACCTGTTGTGTTACCACATAGAGCTTGCATGCCGTCGGCCACATTCTGAGTACCTGTTGTGTTAGTTCTTAAAGCAGAATAACCACTAGCAGTATTATAAGCACCTGTTGTGTTAGCCATTAAAGCCGTACGTCCTATTGCTGTACCAAAATTGCCTGTTGTGTTAGATATTAAAGCATATCTACCAGTACCGGTATTATAACTACCTGTTGTATTAGCACATAAAGCATAAGCACCACTAGCAGTATTATCTATACCTGTTGTGTTCATTTTTAAAGAACCCACGCCAATTGCAGTGTTCATGTGACCACAAGTATTAGATACTAAAGCAAGATAACCTACACCAACGTTACATGCACCTGTAGTATTAGCATATAAAGTACATGCACCAACTGCTGTGTTGTATGAGGCTGTTGTGCTACTTACTAAAGCTCTAAAACCAATAGCAGTATTCTTTTGACCTGTTGTGTTAGTATATAAAGCTTCCATACCATGAGCAGTATTATTTGCACCTGTTGTATTATGTCTCATAGTATTAAAACCAGAAGCATCATTACAAACACCTGTTGTATTACCACATAAAGCAGACCTACCAAATGCAGTATTAAAACTACCTGTTGTGTTACCATGTAATGCATAGTAACCACTGGCAGTATTCTGACAACCGGTTGTGTTATTTCCTAATGCAACATGACCAGTAGCAGTATTATTACAACCTGTTGTGTTATTCAGTAAAGCAGACGTGCCAACGGCTACATTCTTAGCACCTGTTGTGTTAAGATTTAAAGCATTTTTACCAGTAGCAACATTATAAGTACCTGTTGTGTTAGTACTTAAAGCACATGCACCATAAGCAGTATTATGAGCACCTGTTGTATTAGCTCCTAAAGTACAAAAACCACTAGCAGTATTAAAACTACCTGTTGTGTTATTAAGTAAAGCAGCATAACCATCAGCAGTATTCATACAACCTGTTGTATTAGCAGTTAAAGCATAAGGACCATAACCGGCATTATAACAACCTGTTGTGTTAGCATATAAGGATCTATAGCCACTAGCAACATTAGCTTTACCTGTTGTATTACTTCTTAAAGTATCCATACCATGAGCAGTATTACAAGCACCTGTTGTGTTAGAATATAAAGCAGAATAACCAAAAGCAGCATTATTGTTGGCTGTGGTGTTAGCATATAAAGCCCAATTACCAAAAGCAGCATTGAGGCAACCTGTTGTATTTTTATTAAGAGCGTAGTAACCACTAGCTGTGTTTCGACAACCTGTTGTATTTTTTCTTAAAGCATAAGCACCGACTGCTGTATTTCTGTCTCCTGATGTGGTATCATGTAAACTATAAGAACCAAATGCTGCATTATAATGACCTGTTGTATTAGCACACATTGTTTCACGACCAAAAGCAGCATTACCATAACCAGTCGTGTTAAGAAACATAGAAAACCAACCAACTGCTGTATTCCTATTACCTGTTGTGTTAGTATATAAAGCATTCAGCCCGACAGCAGTATTACATGATCCGGTTGTGTTATTCGATAAAGCTCCAGAACCAACCGCTACAAGATTAACACCTGTTGTGTTAGCTGCTAATGCAGCATTTCCAAACGCTGTATTGCAACCAGCTGTGTTAAGACATAAAGCTCTATAACCCATAGCTGTATTATAAGCACCTGTTGTGTTCATTTTTAAAGCATAATAACCACTAGCAGTATTCCGGGCACCTGTTGTATTAGCATACATAGACCTGTAACCGGAAGTAGTATTATTAACACCTGTTGTGTTTAAATGTAAAGCAGTCCTCCCAACAGCAGTATTATACTGACCTGTTGTGTTAGTTTTTAAAACATTGTGACCAATAGCAGTATTAGATGTACCTGTTGTGTTAGAATATAAAGCTCTATAACCGGTTGCAGTATTATTTGGACCTGTTGTGTTTTCTCTCAATGAGCCATAACCGCTAGCTGTATTTTGTGCACCTGTAGTATTAGTTAACAGGCTATTCTGACCATAAGCAGTATTATAACCACCTGTTGTGTTATAATATAAAGCAGCATAACCACTGGCAGTATTACTAGTACCTGTTGTATTAGTATGTAGAGCACTCTTACCAAGAGCAGTATTATAACCACCTGTTGTGTTAGAGAGTAAAGCAAAACCACCATGAGCAGTATTATAACAACCTGTTGTGTTAGCTTCTAAAGCTGCTAGACCAACACCTGTATTAGTAAGACCCGTCGTATTAGACTTTACAGCAGCATCTCCAACAGCAACATTATAATAACCTGTTGTATTAGAACATAAACTAAATGCACCAACTGCAGTATTTCTCGAAGCTGTTGTGTTAGCTTTTAAAGCATTGCCACCTACTGCTGTATTACAAGCACCAGTTGTGTTTTCATATAAAGATCCTCGACCGACAGCAGTATTATAACTAGCTGTTGTGTTATTATATAAAGAACTCTTACCAACAGCAGTATTGCTAGCACCTGTAGTGTTAGCTCCTAAAGCTAAATAACCAAGAACAGCATTGTCAGCACCTGTAGTATTAGCAAATAAAGCACATGCACCTATAGCAGTATTTTTAGTGGCTGTTGTGTTGTTACCTAAAGCACAGAAGCCAGTAGCTACATTATAACAACCTGTTGAACTAACATGCAGAGCAGACTTACCAACCGCTACATTACTATGTCCAGTTGTATTACAATATAAAGTAACAGGACCAACAGCAGTGTTACAGGCTCCAGTTGTATTTTTAGTTAAAGAATATTGACCAAATGCTGCATTATAAGAAGCTGTTGTGTTAGCATTTAAAGCATAGAAACCTACCGCGACACTATCACTACCCGTTGTGTTCTCCTTTAAAGCATAATAACCAACACTAGTATTACAACTACCCGCGGTGTTCTTATATAATGAAGTAGTACCAACAGCAGTGTTAAAGCTACCATTTGAATTGTACAGAGCATCTCCACCCACAGCTACATTATGACAACCAGTTGTATTACAATAAATAGCACCAGTACCAAAACCAGTATTATAACAACCTGTTGTATTTTTACGTAAAGCAATATGACCAACTGCTGTGTTTTTAAATCCTGTAGTAGTAGCACATAAAGCAAGTCCGCCAACTGCTGTGTTTCTATAACCTGTTGTGTTACAATATAAAGCAAGATAACCAGTAGCAGTGTTACAATCACCTGTTGTGTTAGCACATAAAGCTTTATAACCACTAGCTGTGTTACCAGTACCTGTTGTATTTGACATCAAAGCCTGATAACCAGTAGCAGTATTGGCAGTACCCGTTGTAGTCTGTTCTAATGCTGTATAACCAAGAGCGGTCTGTTTACTACAAGTACTATAATATAATGCATTTCTACCAACAGCAACATTAGAACTACCTGCTGTATTGCATATCATAGCATTTACACCAATAACAGTATTTTCACCACCTGTTATATTTTTGCACAGAGCCTTCCAACCAATTCCAATATTACAAGTACCTGTTGTATTAGTTACTAAAGCATTCCAACCAACAGCAGTATTTTTAGAACCTGTTGTAGTAAATCTTAAAGCAGCATAACCAGTAGCAGTATTATCAGCACCTGTAGTATTGGATTGCAAAGATCTCATACCAGTAGCAGTATTATACTCACCTGTTGTATTAGCAGCTAAAGCTAAATACCCACTAGCAGTATGGGCAGAACCTGTAGTATTAGCATATAAAGCACAACTACCGAGTGCTGTGTTGGATGAGGCTGTTGTGTTAGCTCCTAAAGCCTTAAAACCGGCAGCAGTATTAAGAGTACCTGTTGTGTTAAGAGATAAAGTAAAATAACCAAGACCAGTATTACAAACACCTGTTGTGTTAGCACGTAACGAAGCGTAGCCAAAAGCATCATTAAAACAACCGGTTGTGTTAGCTTTTAAAGCAGCATAACCACTTGCAGTATTATTATAACCCGTTGTGTTATTTTGTAAAGCAAAGACACCAATGACAGTATTATAAGTACCTGTTGTGTTAGCCCATAAAGCCCTATACCCACTGGCAGTATTATGTGAACCGGTTGTATTTGAGCACATCGCTTGCGCACCAACAGCAGTATTATAAGTACCAGTGGAGGAGTTGAATAAAGCGGTTCTACCAAAAGCAGTATTATGACAACCAGTTGTATTAGCTTGTAAAGCCATATAACCACTAGCAGTATTCATATTACCTGTTGTGTTTTGTCGTAAAGCTTTATAACCAACACCAGTATTTTCTGCACCTGTAGTATTAGCAAATAAAGTACATGTACCAACTGCTGTGTTGTATGAGGCTGTTGTGTTAGCTTTTAATGCTGCTTGACCGACTGCAATATTAGCGGCACCTGTTGTATTGTACAATAAAGTTTCCAAACCAATAGCAGTATTACAACTACCGGTTGTGTTAAGCTGCATAGCAACATATCCATAAGCAGTATTACATTTACCACAAGTGTTAGTAACTAAAGCTTTAAACCCAACACCAGTATTATATGCACCTGTAGTATTAGCAAATAAAGTACATGCACCAACTGCTGTGTTGTATGAGGCTGTGGTGTTGGATATTAAAGCACATAGACCAAAAGCAGCATTAAGACCACCTGTTGTGTTAGTAAATAAAGCATTATAACCAGTCGCAGTATTACAAGCACCTGATGTGTTACAAAGCATAGCATATGTACCACTAGCAGTATTTCTAGTACCGGTAGTATTCTTACATAAAGCTTTAACGCCAATAGCAGCATTAAGACTACCTGTTGTGTTAGCTTGTAAAGCATTAGCACCAGTAGCAGTATTACAATTACCTGTAGTGTTAGAATATAAAGAACTAGTACCAGTAGCAGTATTAGAAGCACCTGTTGTATTCTTATACAATGAATAAGAACCACTAGCAGTGTTAGAAGACCCTGTTGTAGTTTGATATGCCGCACGATTTCCAACTGCAGTATTATGAGTACCTGTTGTATTCTTATTAAGAGCGTTCATACCAACAGCAGCATTATAAGCACCGGTTGTGTTGCTTAATAAAGATTGATTTCCAACAGCTGTATTGTAATGGGCTGTGGTGTTATTTTGCAGCGCAGACATACCAACAGCAGTATTATACTTACCTGTTGTGTTAGCAAATAGCGACTGTTTACCATAAGCAGAATTCTGACAAGCTGTTGTGTTAAACTTTAAACTGTTATAACCACTGGCAGTATTATCACCACCAGTTGTGTTAGCATACATCGCCCCTCGACCAACAGCAACATTCATATTACCTGTTGTGTTGTTGTACAGAGATACATAACCAACAGCAACATTAATACATCCTGTTGTGTTAGATACTAAAGATCTAGAACCTAAAGCAGTATTCTGATTACCTGTTGTGTTAGCTTCTAATGTAGTAGCACCATAAGCAACATTATAAGTACCGGTTGTGTTAGAATATAGAGCCCGTACACCACTAGCAGTATTATAAGTACCTGTTGTGTTAGTATACATCGATGCATAACCACTAGCTGTATTATTAGAACCTGTTGTGTTAGTATACATCGATGCATAACCACTAGCAGTATTACAAACACCTGATGTATTACCTCTTAACGTTGCACCACCTAAACCAGTATTTTTAATACCTGTTACACACTGTAATGATCTATTACCAATTGCAGTGTTTTGACCTCCAGTAGAACCACACATTGCCATTCTACCAATCGCTGTACTATAACTAGCTCCCGTATTACAACACATGGCATAAATACCAACAGCAGTATTATCTACACCTGTTGTATTTAGATATAAAGAATTTGTACCGAGGGCCGTATTTCTTGCACCTGTTGTATTAGTAATCATGGAAGATGTACCAAGAGCAATATTAGAAGCGCCTGTTGTATTGCTTAATAGAGACGACCGACCAACAGCAGTATTACCTCCGCCGGTTGAGTTAGCTCTCAATGCATGTGCACCAATAGCAACACCACTACTAGATGTTGTGGTATCTCTTGCAGCATTAGAACCAAAAGCAGTATTATGAGTACCGGTTGTTAAATTAGGTAACACATTATAACCATACCCAGTATTATCAGTCGCGGCCCCCAATACACTGCCAAAAGAACCGGTGCCACTCCATGTATTATAAGAACCAGTACCTGTATTAACATGGTTCGCACCAGGTATGGTACCGTAAATATTACCACTAGCACTAAGATCACCGCAAATTGTTAGTTTATTAGCCATATCCTATAATTATTTAATTTCCAAAAACTCCATATTGGCATTTCACCACGATTTTCCGAAAAATTTTTATCTCGTGGTTCATACCTATAATTTCCTAATCATGGCTCGGACGGAATAACTGTCGCCCGTGCCATCCTCTAATGCTTGAGCTATCACCTTTCCAAACAGATTATTGCTCACTCCTCGTTTACCATGTCCTAACTTCTCTGACGTTACAATAAAGTCACCCTCTGATATCATACCAGTGACTAACACTGGCTCAGCACCCATTACTATAGGAGTATCATGATTTTCTTTTAATACACCCACTACTCTATGATCATACTCTTCATAACAAGGTATTAAGTGTCCGTTCTCCCATACTAATACTGTACCTTCATCATGGTCAACGATATCAGGATCAGCTAAGCCACTCTCCATAACACCACCAAATATACCATCAGGAGCTGATACTGTTCCGAAAATTGTAGTGCTTGTTGTACTAGTGTTACCTATTACTGTTTGATTGTCACCTAAACCATCAGCATTATACCCAATTACAATTTGATTAACAGCACCGACGGCACTCGCCTCAGCACAATATCCAATCGCAATATTATGACAACCGGTCGTGTTTGTATTCAAGGCCAAGCCACCTAAACCAACATTCCGACAACCAGTTGTATTAGAAGACATAGGAGAACTACCAACAGCAACATTATCTCTACCTGTTGTGTTAGAACATAAGGCAATGTTTCCAATTCCTGTATTCCAAAGACCAGTTGTGTTGACTCTTAAGGCACTATAACCGCTAGCAGTATTACTACAACCTGTAGTGTTAGTAGTTAAAGCACTTTTACCACTAGCAGTATTAAAACAACCTGTTGTGTTAAAAAACAAAGCCCTCAAACCACTAGCAGTATTAAGACAGCCTGTTGTGTTACAATGTAAAGCAGTCTGTCCGATGGCAGTATTCCAACTACCTGTTGTGTTATTATATAAAGCCTGAGAACCAGTAGCAGTGTTCTCAGTACCTGTAGTATTAAGACCTAAAACATGATAACCACTTGCAGTATTTTGTGCACCTGTTGTGTTGAGTCTTAAAGCACCATGACCAAATGCTGCATTATAACTAGCTGTTGTATTAGATACTAAGGCGCAAGTACCCATAGCAGTATTTCTGCAACCTGTAGTATTTTTCTCTAAAGCTTGATAGCCACTAGCAGTATTTCGATTGCCTGTTGTATTGTCGCTTAAGGCTGCTTGTCCAATTGCAGTGTTAAGAGTACCTGTTGTGTTAGCTTCTAAAGCATTTGATCCAACGGCAGTATTCTTTGCACCGGTTGTATTAGCTGCTAAAGCACCGTAACCATCTGCAGTATTATAAGAAGCTGTTGTGTTAGCTTGTAACGCATACATACCACTAGCAGTATTATAACCACCTGTTGTGTTTTCGGACAATGCGTTGCCGCCCGATGCAGTATTCCTGATACCTGTTGTGTTTTTATATAAAGTAGACGTACCAACTGCTGTATTTTTGCAACCGGTTGTGTTACATCTAAGAGCATAAAAACCAAGACCAACATTATAAGTAGCTGTTGTGTTATTTTGTAATGCACCAACACCAACAGCAGTATTAGAAGCTCCTGTTGTGTTAGTTATTAAACTACAACTACCATAAGCGACATTATTATTAGCAGTTGTGTTGTATCTTAAAGTTCTATACCCGCTAGCAGTATTATCAGCTCCTGTTGTGTTTGACGTTAAAGCTTGCTTACCAATCGCAGTATTTTTATTACCTGTTGTATTTGCTAGTAAAGTTTGATAACCAAAAGCAGAATTACAACAACCGGTTGTGTTTTCTCTCATGGCACTATAACCACTAGCAGTATTAGCAGCACCTGTAGTATTAGCATATAAGGCTCGACGACCTATTGCAGTATTATAAGAAGCTGTAGTGTTAGAATATAAAGAATGAACACCGACAGCAGTATTTCTACCACCAGTTGTATTAAGTACCAGCGCACCATATCCCATAGCAGTATTCTCAACACCTGTTGTGTTAGTTCTTAAAGCAGCATAACCACTAGCAGTATTACTAGTACCTGTTGTGTTGGACCATAAAGCACATGCACCAAATGCTGTGCTGAATGAGGCTGTTGTGTTAGATTTTAAAGCATAATAACCCTGAGCAGTATTATAACAACCTGTTGTGTTAGATGGTAAAGAATGATAACCACTAGCACTGTTAAAACACCCTAGATTTGCAGCCAATGCGGCCCTACCAAATGCTGCATTGTGACAACCTGTTACGTTCGATTCTAAGGCACCTTCACCCATAGCAGTATTTTTACAACCAGTTGTGGTTGCTCCCAGAGCCCGATTACCAACAGCGGTATTCATGTTAGCTGTTGTTTGAGCTGCTAAGGCCTTATAACCAACGGCAACAGCAACACTACCTGTTGTGTTATTAAGTAAAGCACATGCACCGAGAGCTGTATTACAATTAGCTGTTGTGTTAGAATTTAAAGCTCTATAACCTAGCGCAGAGTTAAAACTACCAGTTGTGTTATTTCTTAAAGCATAGGAACCACTAGCAGTATTACAACTACCTGTTGTGTTAGCAATAAAAGCATAAGTACCATGTGCAGAATTCCAATGACCGGTCGTATTATTAATCATACTATAAGCACCACTAGCAGTATTATGTGCACCTGTTGTGTTGGCTATTAAAGCTTTCCTACCAATAGCAGTATTCTTAGTACCAGTTGTATTACCTTTTAAAGCATAATCACCACTAGCAGTATTAGAAGAGCCTGTTGTGTTATTACCTAATGCATAATAACCATGTGCAGCATTACTAGCACCTGTTGTATTTTCATATAAAGTATACACACCACTAGCAGTATTATGGCCACCTGTTGTGTTCTTATATAAAGCTTGATAACCAGTAGCAGTATTTCTATAACCTGTTGTATTAAATCTCATTGCGTAACCGCCCGTAGCAGTATTACAAGAACCTGTTGTACTGGTATATAAAGAATATGTTCCACTGGCAGTATTATGATTACCAGTTGTGTTGGCTTTTAAAGCACGTTTACCAAATGCATTATTACAAGCACCTGTAGTATTAGCATATAAAGCACATGCACCAAATGCTGTGTTGTTTGAGGCTGTTGTGTTAGCTTTTAAAGCCTGATAACCAACTGCTGCATTCTCAGTACCTGTGGTGTTAGCTTCTAAAGAATTTGAACCTACAGCTGTATTACAACCACCTGTTGTATTAGAATTTAAAACACTGTAACCATCTGCAGTATTATAAGAAGCTGTTGTATTATTTGATAAAGTATACATACCACTAGCGGTATTATAAGAGCCTGTTGTGTTCTGATATAAAGCCTTATAACCACTAGCAGTGTTTCTCTGGCCTGTTGTATTAGTATACACAGCCTTATAACCTATGGCAATATTCCTAGCACCTGTTGTGTTATTAAGCATTGCACTTTTACCAATAGCAATATTCTTATCACCTGTTGTGTTAGCTGCTAATGCTTGTTGACCAAATGCCGCATTAGTACCACCTGTAGTATTTGAACATAAAGCTCGTTCACCGACTGCTACATTTTCACTACCTGTTGTGTTAGTCGTTAAAGCTCTCATACCAGTAGCAGTATTAGAAGCACCTGTTGTGTTCTTCCATAAAGCTTGATAACCACTAGCAGTATTACAACTAGCTGTCGTGTTACATTTTAAAGAATCATAACCAAGAGCAGTATTTTGACCACCTGTTGTGTTAGCTTGTAAAGCCCTCCCGCCAAATGCAGCATTATAAGGACCTGTTGTGTTAGCATTTAATGAATAAAAACCACTCGCAGTATTATAACTAGCTGTGTTCTGATTTAATGCTTGTGTTCCAATTGCAGTGTTACGAGCACCTGTTGCATTCACGTACAGAGCACCGGATCCCATAACTACATTATGTGTACCTGTCGTGGTACACCTACCAGCATTGTCACCTAGAGCAATATTATAAGTACCTGTCGTATTACAAAGTAACGCTGCTACACCAACAGCTATATTATAAGTACCTGTTGTGTTAGAAAGTAAAGCACAGGTACCAAACGCTGAATTACCATTACCTGTTGTGTTAGCTTGTAAAGCTTGATACCCATTTGCAGTATTTTGTGTACCTGTTGTGTTAGCTTGTAAAGCTTGATACCCATTTGCAGTATTTTGTGTACCTGTTGTATTTTGTTTTAAAGTGGCATAGCCTAATCCTGTATTACGAGCACCTGTTGTGTTAGAACATAAAGAGGCACTACCAACAGATGTATTATAAGCACCTGTAGTATTAACTTCTAAAGCCTTATTACCAACAGCAGTATTATCAGCACCTGTTGTATTAGCGCACAGCGACTTATAACCAATACCTACATTATAACCAGCTGTTGTGTTCTTTTTTAAAGCAAACGATCCTATAGCAATATTACCGGTGCCTGTTGTGTTAGTATATAAAGCCGTATAACCACTAGCAGTATTATAAACTCCTGTTGTATTACCTCTCATGGCCCAGTCACCGAAAGCTGAATTATGACTACCTGTTGTGTTATTATATAAAGACCGGGAACCCATCACGGTATTATAACCACCACTCGTAGTACTGTTCCCAGCTCTATAACCACTTACAGTATTTCTACCACCTGTTGTGTTAGCTTGTAAAGCACAAGTACCAACAGCAGTATTGCTATTAGCTGTTGTGTTAGCTATTAGAGCTCTAAAACCAACAGCAACGTTTCTATGACCTGTTGTGTTAGACTTTAAAGCGTAATTACCACTTGCAGTATTATAACAACCTGTTGTATTAGACAGTAAAGACTGCACACCAAAAGCAGCATTACATGCACCTGTTGTGTTAGAAAATAAAGCCTTATAACCACTAGCTGTATTAGCACCACCTGTTGTATTAGCAGCCATCGAATACATACCACTACTAGTGTTGGCACCACCTGTTGTGTTAGCTGTTAACGACTTATGACCAGTAGCAGTATTAGCAGCACCAGTTGTGTTATCGTTCATCGACTTATAACCAGTAGCTACATTATTATTACCTGATGTGTTAGAGCATAAAGCTTGATAACCACTAGCAGTATTATTGGAGCCAGTATTTTTAACTAATGCTGTATATCCAATAGCAGTATTAGCTGCGCCTGTTGTAACACTACATAAAGCATACCACCCTACAGCTGTATTATAAGAAGCTGTCGTGTTATCACTTAAAGCTTTAGCTCCCATAGCTGTATTCCTAAACCCTGTTGTGTTAGCTGCTAAAGCGTAATCACCAACAGCTGCATTACAAGCACCTGTTGTGTTAGCTTTTAAAGCATAATGACCACTAGCAGTATTAGCGTTACCTGTTGTATTACTACGAAGAGCTTTTGTACCAACAGCAGTATTAAGAGTTCCTGTTGTATTAGCACATAACGTTTGACCACCGAACGCAACATTATTACTTGCTGTCGTATTAGAGAATAAAGAATACACACCACTAGCTGTATTGTTAGCACCTGTTGTGTTAGATTTTAAGGTACTATTACCAATAGCAGTATTATTACTACCTGTTGTGTTAGCTGGTAAAGCACATCTACCAACTGCTGTGTTCTGACCAGCTGTTGTGTTAGCTTGTAAAGCTCTAAAACCAATTCCTGTGTTATTACTACCTGTTGTGTTAGCTTGTACTGAAGACTTACCGACGGCTACATTAGAGTCCCCGGTTGTTGTAAGACATAAGGCATAAGTACCTACTGCAGTATTATCATCAGCTGTTGTATTAGAAAGTAAAGATTTATAACCAATAGCAGTATTGTTACTAGCTGTCGTGTTAGCAAATAAGGCACATCTACCAGTAGCAGTATTATGATTACCGGTTGTGTTAGAATATATAGCTTGCGTACCAGTAGCAGTATTACAAGCACCAGTTGTGTTAAGCTGCATAGCACCTTGACCCATAGCAGTATTAGCAGCACCTGTTGTGTTTTGTTTTAAAGCATGTGAACCGAATGCTGCACCGTAAGCACCGGTTGTGTTAGAATTTAAAGCATAGGCTCCACTACCAGTATTATAACTAGCTGTTGTGTTAGAATATAAAGCTCTATAACCATTAGCAGTATTAAAATGACCTGTTGTGTTAGCCTGTAAAGCGACATATCCAACAGCAACATTACAAGCACCTGTTGTGTTATTAGGTAAAGCAGAAGAACCAACGGCAGTATTAGCAGCGCCTCCTGTGTTATCTGCCATAGCATACGTTCCGGTAGCGGTATTACAAGCACCAGTTGTGTTATCAGCTAAAGCCTTATAACCACTAGCAGTATTCCTATTACCTGTTGTGTTAGTTTGTAGAGCTCTAGTACCAAGAGCAACATTATAAGCAGATGTTGTATTCGCCCCTAAAGCATTAAAACCAAAAGCGGCGTTCAATTGTCCTGATGTGTTTAGTTTTAAAGCGCATGCTCCTACAGCTGTATTTTTACATCCTGTATTACTATTCATAGCACTGTAACCATAAGCAGTATTATAACTGGATGTTGTGTTCTTTTGTAACGCATACCCACCACTAGCAGTATTATAAGAACCTGTTGTGTTAGAACACAACGTCCTATTACCGGATGCACTATTATTAGAACCTGTTGTGTTAGCATATAAAGAATAAATACCACTAGCAGTATTCATATTAGCTGTTGTATTAGCATATAAAGCCTGATACCCAGTAGCAGTATTATATTTACCTGTTGTGTTAAGAGCTAAAGTTTGCCAACCTACTGAGATATTATGACAACCTGTAGTATTATCTCTTAAAGTAGCATAACCACTGGCAGTATTTCTACAACCTGATGTATTATATCTCAATGCATTTGCGCCTTGACCTGCATTAGTACATCCTGTTGTGTTAGTACATAAAACATACCTACCAGAAGCAGTGTTATATGCACCTGTATTATTTCTTAAAGCACCCATACCAATAGCAGTATTAGCACCGTTTGTTGTATTACAACATAAAGCATAAATACCGACTGCAACGTTACCTTCGCCAGCTGTATTATTTCTTAAAGCATCCACACCAGTAGCAGTATTAAACCTAGCTGTTGTGTTACTTTTTAAGGCATACAGACCACTAGCAGTATTTTGACATCCTGTTGTGTTAGAAATTAAGGAACCATAACCCAGCGCAGTATTATGTGGCCCGGTTGTGTTCTGATATAAAGCAATATGACCAAGAGCAGTATTAGCTGCACCAGTTGTGTTAGCTTGCAGCGCTTGATTACCAACCGCAGTATTTCTATCACCTGTTGTGTTAGAATATAAAGCTTTATAACCACTAGCAGTGTTGAATGGGCCTGTTGTGTTAAAAACTAAAGCAGACATACCAATAGCTGTATTACCACAGCCTGTTGTGTTACTATACATCGCCTTATAACCACTAGCTGTATTATTACAACCTGTTGTGGTACATCTTAAACTCTCCATACCAGTAGCAACATTCCGGTCACCTGTTGTAACTTTTTCTAAAGCAGACCAACCAACTGCTACGTTCTTGTTACCTGTTGTAAGATCATATAAGGTACAAGCACCGAATGCAGAATTAAAATCACCCTGGGTTAAACTATATATAGCCCTATAACCAAAGGCAGTGTTGTGTGTAGCACCACTAACAATAGCATTAGCAGCATCATCACCTGCATAGGTATTAGCAGTAGCACTACAAGTAACACCACCAGAGGCTGCTGCAACTGATTGCCAACTAACGGTATTGTCTGCATTCGTTGTAAGCACATAACCATTTGTACCAGTACTACCTCCAATTGTGAGCTTACAACTAGGTATGTCTACTACGTGATTGGCATTACCTAATAGAAATTGATTGCTTGCTGTTGCACAAACCTCATAACCAATAGCAACGGCGTTGTTTATAGCAGCAGCAACATCAGCTCTATAACCTAAACCAACATTACAACTACCTGTTGTATTTGTTTTTAAAGCACACCAGCCAATCGCCGCATTATAATCACCTGTTGTACTCGAGCCTAAAGCCCGTACACCTACAGCTGTACTCTGTGCTGCTGCAGTCGCAGTACACATTGCAGCATAACCAACAGCAGTATTATCAGAGTAATTTCCTGTGGTATTATATAAGGCATACATGCCTACTGCTGTGTTACAAATACCTGCTGTGTTTTTTGCTAAAGCGCTTTGCCCAATCGCAATATTTCTTTCAGCTGTTGTGTTATCACACAAAGCTTGATAACCAATAGCAACATTACTACCACCTGTTGTGTTATTTACTAAAGATTGATAACCATGAGCAGTATTACTAGCACCTGTTGTGTTACCACACATTGCCTGATAACCATGAGCAGTATTACAGCCGCCTGTTGTGTTTAATTTCATCGCCATCCAACCAGTGGCAGTATTATTATTACCTGTTGTGTTACAATATAATGATAAAGATCCCATTGCAACCTGACGGTGACCTGTTGTATTCTTTCTTAATGCTTCTGAGCCAACAGCAGTATTAGTGCAGCCTGTTGTATTTTGACCTAACGCCAACTGACCTATTGCAGTATTCTGACTACTTGTTGTACCACTACATAAAGCTCGCTCACCAACTGCAACATTATAATTACCTGTTGTGTTAGAGAGTAAAGCTTTATTACCAACGCCAGTATTCTCTCCACCTGTTGTGTTAGTATATAAAGACATTGTACCAACTGCTGTGTTGTATGAGGCTGTGGTGTTAGATCTTAAAGCATTATAACCAAAAGCTTGATTACAAGAACCTGTTGTGTTATTTCTTAGAGCATAGAAACCACTAGCAGTATTAACAGTACCTGTAGTATTAGATTTTAAAGAAGAATAACCACTAGCGGTATTATAACTACCTGTTGTGGTAGCATATAAAGCGCATGCACCAATAGCAACATTTGTATGAGCTGTTGTGTTAGCGTTTAAAGCCCTATAACCGCTAGCAGTATTATAACAACCAGTTGTGTTAGAATGTAAAGAGCACTGACCACTAGCAGTATTATAAGCACCTGTTGTAGTTGCATATAAAGCTTTATAACCACTAGCAGTATTCCTTTCACCTGATGTGTTAGATGCAAGTGCCTGCACACCAATAGCAGTATTTCTAGGACCACTCGTATTATTCGCTAATGCCTCCATACCAACAGCAGTATTATAACTAGTTGTATTCAATAATAAGGCACACATACCCATCGCAGTATTATAAGTGCCTGTAATATTAGTACATAAAGCATATGTACCACTAGCAGTATTACCATGAGCTGTTGTATTAGCATACAAAGCTTTAAAACCACTAGCAGTATTCTTTTGACCTGTCGTGTTACCTGCTAAAGAATAAGCACCAAATGCTGCATTACTACCAACTGTTGTGTTAGCAAATAAAGCCTTATAACCACTAGCAGTATTACAATGACCTGTTGTGTTAAGATATAAAGCATAAACACCAGTACCAGTATTCTTATGACCTGTAGTGTTACTGACCACACTAGACAAACCCAACGCAACATTAAAACAACCTGTTGTGTTAAGGCACATCGAGTCGGAACCGACAGCTGTATTATAAAGGCCTGTTGTGTTAGCTGCTAAAGCCTTATAACCAACACCAGTATTATTATGACCTGTTGTGTTGGCACATAAAGCCTTACCTCCAAAGGCAGCATTAAACTTAGCTGTTGTGTTAGCATATAAAGTACCGTTACCGAATGCAGCATTTTCACAGCCGGTTGTGTTAAGATACATAACCTGATAGCCACTAGCAGTATTAGAATTACCTGTTGTGTTTTGATATAAAGCACTACGACCAAACGCAGAATTATAAAGACCTGTTGTATTATAATACATCGCTTCCGTACCAACAGCAGTATTCTTAGTACCTGTTGTGTTAGTAAATAAAGCTTGCTGCCCAACAGCTGTATTAATCGTACCTGTTGTGTTTAATTTTAAAGCAGCATAACCAACTGCGACGTTAGCCGAGGCTGTTGTGTTACAAAATAAAGCATAAGCACCAACTGCTGCATTTTGACCGCCTGTTGTATTCTTGCCTAAAGCCCAAAGCCCCTGCGCAGTATTACCAGCACCTGTTGTGTTGGCATACATAGTATACACACCGCTAGCAGTATTATCACCAGCTGTAGTGTTAGCGTTTAAAGCTTTAAAACCAGTAGCTACATTATAAGTACCTGTTGTGTTAGCAAATAAAGCATATGCACCACTAGCAGTATTCTTAACGCCTGTTGTGTTAGCATATAAAACAGATAAACCAGTAGCAGTATTATGCGTACCTGTTGTGTTAGCTCTTAAAGCTTGAGTACCAAACCCAGAATTATAAGCACCTGTTGTGTTAAATCTTAAAGCTTCCATACCATGAGCAGCATTCTTTTCACCTGTTGTGTTAGAATATAATGAATTAGTACCAATAGCAGTATTACAAGCACCTGTTGTGTTAAATCTTAAAGATTGGACACCCATAGAAGTATTATAACTAGCTGTTGTGTTAGAACATAACCCATAAGCACCTACAGCTGTGTTATCTGTACCTGTTGTGTTGGCTTTTAAAGCATACCTACCACTACCAGTATTATTATTACCTGTTGTGTTAGCGTCTAAAGCTTTATAACCACTAGCAGTATTAGAAGCACCTGTAGTGTTATATCTTAAAGCAGATCTCCCTATAGCAGTATTTTTACTACCTGTTGTATTACAATGTAAACTATAAAAACCACTAGCAGTATTATTAGCTCCTGTATTGTTAGTTACTAAAGCCTTAAACCCGACTGCAGTATTATTTGCACCTGTTGTGTTACCTTTTAAAGCAGCATAACCACTAGCTGTATTAGAAGCACCTGTTGTGTTGGAATATAAAGCATAATTACCACTAGCAGTATTATAATTAGCTGTTGTGTTAAGAGCTAAAGCTCTCATACCAATAGCAGTATTAAGAGTACCTGTAGTATTAGAACCTAAAGCAGCATAACCAGAAGCTGTGTTTTTTGAGGCTGTTGTGTTAGAGTATAAAGCACAGGTACCAACTGCTATGTTATGAGTACCTGTTGTATTAGCAAGTAAAGCATAATAACCACTAGAAGTGTTTCGATGGCCTGTTGTAGTATTTTTACTAGCACCATACCCAACACTAACATTTCTATGACCTGTTGTTTGATCTCTCGAGGCAAGGAACCCTACCGCTGTACTTCTACAACCTGTTGTGTTACTCATTAAAGCACAGGTACCAACAGCGACTGATCTATCACCTGTTGTGTTATTTCTTAAAGCATAGAAACCACTAGCTGTGTTCAGAATACCTGTTGTATTATCTCCTAAAGCCGCCCAACCAGTAGCAGTATTCTGACAGCCTGATGTATTATCCTCTAAAGCAGAACCACCTATAGCAATATTAGAATCACCACAAGTATTAGATTTTAAAGCTTGATAACCAACACCAGTATTAGATGCACCTGTAGTATTAGCAAATAAAGTACATGCACCATATGCTGTGTTGAAATTGGCTGTTGTGTTAGCTCTTAAGGACTCAAAACCACTAGCAGTATTAAAACAACCTGTTGTATTACTACACAACACAGCGTTACCTACTGCTGTATTAGATGCACCTATTGTGTTATATCTTAAAGCTGCTCTACCAGTAGCTACATTACTACTACCTGTTGTATTTTGATTCAAAGATATTTTACCTGAAGCTACATTATTACTACCTGTTGTATTCTTTTGTAAAGACTCTACACCAATAGCAGTATTATCAGCACCTGTTGTGTTAGCACACAGACTAGCTTTACCTACAGCTGTGTTCTCAGTACCTGTTGTGTTATTAAGTAAAGACTGAAAGCCAACTGCTGTGTTGGATGAGGCTGTTGTGTTCTTACATAAAGCCAAATAACCACTAGCAGTATTATTAGAACCTGTTGTGTTATTCTTTAAAGCCTTTGAACCAGTAGCAGTATTACCTGCACCTGTTGTGTTACACCATAACGAAAAATAACCAGCAGTAGTATTTTGAGCACCTGTTGTGTTCTTAGCTAGAGCACATCTACCAGCAGCAACATTATAACTACCTGTTGTGGTAAGAACCATGCTACCTGCTCCAACAGCAGTATTATCAGCACCTGTTGTATTAGCATTTAAAGACCCGATTCCTATAGCAGTATTAAAACAACCTGTTGTATTTTGATTTAAAGTATCTGTACCAAAACCTGCGTTACTAGCTCCTGTTGTATTATTAACTAAAGAATAACCAACTGCTGTGTTATAAGCACCTGTAGTATTAGATTTTAAAGCTCTATAACCTACTCCAGTAACATATGGTCCTGTTGTGTTAGCATATAAAGTACATGCACCAACTGCTGTGTTGTATGAGGCTGTTGTGTTTTCATATAACGCACTACGACCAATAGCAACATTCATAGTACCTGTTGTATTTTTAAACAACGAATGAGTACCCAACGTATTATTACTATGACCTGTTGTGTTAGTATACAAACTAGCGTGCCCAGAGCCATTATTATAATAACCAGTCGTATTAGAATATAAAACCGTATAACCGCTGGCAGTATTACTACAACCGGTAGTATTGGTACGTAAGGCATAAGTGCCAAGTGCTGTATTTTTACAACCTGATGTAGTAGCACATAAAGCTCCAGAACCAACGGCGACATTTTCCTTACCGCAAGTATTAGCTACTAAAGCCCTAAAACCAACACCAGTATTATTTGCACCTGTAGTATTAGCATATAAAGTACACCCACCAACTGCTGTGTTTTGATTAGCTGTTGTGTTTGAATATAAAGCCTTATTACCTGTTGCAGCATTATTACATCCAGTTGTATTGCTAAGTAAAGATTTGTTACCAACTGCAGTATTTAAACAACCTGTTGTGTTATTTCTTAAAGCCTCATAACCACTAGCAGTATTATTTGTACCTGTTGTGTTTTCTTTTAAAGCGTTCGAGCCAGTAGCAGTGTTCCAACCACCTGTTGTGTTAGAATATAAAGCTAAATAGCCACTAGCATTATTGTAACAACCGGTTGTATTCTCATGTAAGGACTGAAAGCCAACAGAGGTATTATCATTACCAGTTGTATTTTTACATAACGACCTGTATCCTACAGCGACGTTTTCAGTACCAGTAGTATTCATTTGTAATGAATACATACCAACTGCAGTATTACAAGTACCTGTAGTATTATAATTTAAAGCTCTATAACCAAACGCAGTATTTCTTATACCTGATGTGTTACACATTAATGAATATGACCCGCTAGCAGTATTATGATTACCACTAGTGTTACATGCCATAGACATATGCCCAGTTGCAGTATTAAGAACACCTGTTGTATTCTTATATAAAGCACTAAACCCAAGAGCATTATTCTGATAACCGGTTGTATTATAAACTAAAGCAACATAACCAATAGCAGTATTTTGATAACCGGTTGTGTTAGCTTTTAGTGTTCCACTACCAACAGCTGTATTACAACCACCTGTTGTATTGGCGGTCATCGCACAATACCCAACAGCAGTATTAAGAGCACCTGTAGTATTAGCAAATAAAGTACATGCACCAACTGCTGTGTTGAAATTGGCTGTTGTATTACTATGTAGAGCCCTATTACCATAAGCAGTATTATAACAACCTGTTGTATTTAAATTTAACGCATAGTTACCGCTAGCAGTATTACAACTACCTGTTGTATTTTCTTGCAATGAATATACACCACTAGCAGTATTCTGAGTACCTGTTGTGTTAGAACATAAAGAATAAAAACCAACAGCAGTATTATTACTGGCTGTTGTGTTAGCAAATAAAGCTTGATGTCCAACAGCGACATTAGAAGCACCTGTTGAGTTAGCATTTAAAGTATAATAACCTATACCTGTATTACTAGAACCTGTTGTGTTACCAGCTAAAGCAGCTCTACCTACCGCAACACTATTACCACCGGTTGTATTAGCCCCTAAAGCATTATAACCAAGAGCAGTCATATACCTACCTGTAGTGTTAGTTTGAAGAGCATATGCACCGGTTGCTGTATTTTGACAACCTGTTGTGTTAGCACATAAAGCATTCGAACCAACTGCTGTGTTGTTTGAGGCTGTTGTGTTAGAATATAAAGCTTGCTTACCTATACCTATATTGTTATTACCTGTTGTGTTGGTATATAAAGATAAATGACCCGTCGCGACGTTATCATCGCCTGTTGTGTTAGCGTTTAAAGTCTTTAGACCAACAGCAGTGTTTCTATGTCCGGTGTTAAGACATAAAGCTCTAAAACCAACTGCAGTATTATTACTACCTGTTGTAAGGCTACATAAAGCATGACGACCAAAAGCAGAATTACAAGTACCTGAGGTAAGACTACATAAAGCAGCTGAACCAAATGCAGTATTATTCATAGTATCATCACTACAATAACCATTGCCTGCACTAATGTGACCACTCAATGTAATATTGCCTGCTAAGTCAACACTATCATTAAAGTCAATTGTACTACCACCAGTGGCTGAAGTAAATGCATCAGCACATATTGTACCTGATGCACATAGATTACCAAGAACACAAGTACAAACTGTACTACCATTACCTATAACTATATGATTGGAAGCTGTTACTGACGCACCCCAACCAATTGCAACTGCATTACTGATAGTAGCAGAACCATTAGCAGCATATCCTAGATAAACATTACAAGTACCTGTTGTATTAGAGCAGCCTGCATTTCGCCCAAGAGCTGTATTATAACTAGATGTTGTATTAGCTGTTAAAGCATTAGGACCTATGGCAACATTAAAAGTACCTGTTGTGTTAGATATTAGAGTTCCTGTTCCAAATGCCTGATTACCACCACCGGTTGTATTAGCGCACATCGATTTAAAGCCGACTGCATTATTAGAAGATCCTGTTGTGTTAGCATATAAAGCCTGATACCCACTAGCAGTATTATATGAACCTGTTGTGGTAGCCTGTAAAGCTCTATAACCACTAGCTGTATTCTGACTACCTGTTGTACTAGTCTGTAAAGCTTTATAACCAATAGCAACATTTCTAGTACCTGTTGTATTAGCTGCCATGGCATTCGTACCAAGAGCAGAATTAAAACTACCTGTTGTAGTAGCTAGTAAAGTACTCGTACCAACTGCGACATTATAAGAAGCTGTCGTGTTCGCCTTTAAAGCCTGAAAGCCCATAGCAACATTATAATCAGCTGTTGTGTTATTATATAAAGTATTATGACCAATAGCAGTATTACAACTACCGGTTGTGTTAGTTCTTAATGCTTCTCTACCTACAGCAGTATTAGTACTACCTGTTGTGTTACCACGAGAAGCATAAATACCAATAGCAGTATTATTAGCACCGGTTGTGTTAGCGCACAATGCTTGATAACCGGTAGCAGTATTAGAAGCACCTGTTGTATTGGTGTATAAAGAACAAGTACCGATGGCAGTATTATTAGCACCTGTTGTATTAGTATCTAATGCATAAGAACCACTAGCAGTATTATGGGTACCTGTTGTGTTTTGTCTTAAAGTTTTAAAACCTAAACCTGTATTTAACTGACCAGTAGTATTAGATTTTAAAGCCATATAACCTACACCAGTATTCTTTGCACCTGTAGTATTAGCATATAAAATACATGAACCGAATGCTGTGTTGTATGAGGCTGTTGTGTTAGAAAATAAAGCCTCATAACCGCTAGCAACATTATTAATACCTGTCGTATTACTATATAAGGCATACCGACCAAATGCAGAATTCGCAGAAGCTGTTGTATTAGCTTTTAATGCCTGAAAACCAATAGCAGTATTAGAACAACCTGTTGTATTAGTACATAAAGCATAATTCCCGAGAGCAGTATTATAAGCACCAGTTGTATTATAATACATAGCCGCATGACCAATTGCATTATTATCATCAACTGTTGTATTGTTAATCAACGCACCACGACCTATAGCAATATTACAACTACCAGACGTATTATATTTCAGAGCCTTTATACCAAGTGCTACATTGTTGGCACCTGTTGTATTAGTATACAACGACTCAAACCCGTAAGCAGTATTACAAGCACCTGTTGTGTTAGAATATAAAGCACATGCACCAAATGCTGTGTTGCAACCGGCTGTTGTGTTAGATCTTAAAGCAGCATAACCACTAGCAGTATTAAAACAACCTGTAGTATTAGCTTTGATCGTATTAACACCAATACCTGTATTCCATTTACCAGTTGTATTCAAACATAACGCAAGATAACCAATACCTGTATTAGATATACCTGTTGTATTACACCACAAAGATTTATAACCGCTAGCAGTATTATTACAACCGGTTGTGTTATATACCATCGCATAAGCACCACTAGCAGTATTTCTAAGTCCTGTTGTACTGCTGTGTAAAGACTTCATCCCAATAGCAGTATTAAAATACCCTGTCGTGTTACTAGTTAAAGCACCATAACCAACAGCATTATTCCAACTACCGGTTGTGTTTTCTCTCAAAGCTACATAGCCAATACCAGTATTCTTAGCGCCTGTAGTATTAGCATATAAAGTACATGAACCAACTGCTGTGTTGTAATTGGCTGTTGTGTTAGATTTTAAAGAACAAAAACCACTAGCAGTATTATGACAACCTGTTGTATTATCATGTAAAGAGTAGTTACCACTTGCAGTATTTCTGCAGCCTGTTGTATTAGCTTTTAAAGCCTTATAACCAGTACCAGTATTATTTGATCCAGTAGTGTTAGATTTAAGAGACCACCGACCGAAAGCTGAATTATAACCGCCACTAGTGGTAGCTCCTAGAGCAAGATAACCACTAGCAGTATTATATTTGGCTGTTGTGTTAGCTTGTAAAGTGTTGTAGCCAATTGCAGTATTTTGACAACCTGTTGTGTTAGCTGCTAAAGCTCTATAGCCACTAGCTGTATTATAACTACCACAAGTGTTAGCTGCTAAAGCTCTATAACCAACACCAACATTCTTAGCACCTGTAGTATTAGCATATAAAGTACATGAACCAACTGCTGTGTTGTATGAGGCTGTTGTGTTAGTTTTTAAAGCATACAATCCACTAGCAGTATTCCAGCAACCTGTTGTGTTAGTATATAAAGACTGATAACCTACAGCACTATTATAACAACCGGTTGTGTTACTTCTTAACGGTGTCATACCAATTGCTGTATTATAATCTCCATCAGTATTAAGACATAAAGAACCATGACCAACAGCTGTGTTTCCGCAACCTGTCGTGTTACAATATAAAGCTCTCCAACTTGCTACAGCAGTATTATATCTACCAACTGTATTTTTATTCAAAGACTGATGACCGATAGCAGTATTAATTTCTCCAGTTGTATTAGATTCTAATGCTAAACCACCAATTGCTGTATTACATGCACCAGTTGTATTTTTACATAAAGCATGAGAACCAACTGCTGTATTGTATGAAGCTGTTGTATTCCTATTTAAAGCATAATAACCACTAGCAGTATTATTACTACCTGTTGTGTTTTTACGTAAAGACCAACCACCAGTTGCTGTATTTCTAGCTCCTGTTGTATTATCATTTAAAGCTCTAGATCCAACCGCTACACTATAATAACCAGTCGTGTTTTGATTTAAAGCATACCAGCCGGTTGCAGTATTAAGACAACCTGTTGTGTTTGTAAATAAAGCTTTATAACCGCTAGCAGTATTCTTATCAGCTGTTGTGTTAGAGTATAAAGCACAAACACCACTAGCAGTATTATAACTACCTGTTGTGTTAGCGTTTAGAGCTTTGCTACCAACAGCAGTATTAACAGTACCTGTTGTGTTAGCTATTAAAGCCGCATAGCCGTGAGCAGTATTGCAAGCACCTGTTGTGTTGACACGTAAGACGTTATAACCACTAGCAGTATTACCACTAGCTGTGTTATCACGTAAGACATTAAAGCCATAAGCAGTATTCCACTTACCTGTTGTATTGAGACATAACGCTTTATAACCACTAGCAGTATTTCTACAACCTGTTGTATTAGAATATAAAGCATGATAACCAGTACCAGTATTCTGACAACCAGATGTAAGTGAAGTAAGTGCACCTGTACCAAACTTACTATTCTTATTTGCATCACTACAATAACCACCATTAGCACTCAGGTAACCACTCAATGTAATGTCACCAGTTAAGTCAACACTATCATTAAAATTAATTGTACTACCACCTGTAACTGAATTAAATGAATCAGCACAGACTGTACCTGATGCGCTAATATTACCTGATACTGTAAGTGCTTCATTGGGAGCAGTTGTACCGATGCCGACTTTGCCATCAGTTTTTATATAAAACTTAACATTAGCACCACTATAGGCAGAACCATACGCAACGGAATAGTCAGCTTCTTGGTTTAGTCCCTGCCACCAGAAATCTGTACCCGTACTAAAATTGTTGTACTTTACAGCGACCTCTTCTGGAGTACCACCTGAAGATTCTAACGTTAAGTACACATCGCTACTACTAGTACCACAAACTGCAGCACCTTTCACTAAAGTCGAACCACAAACTGTTGCACCACAAACTAACGTAGTACCGTGCACTGTTGGAGTACATACCTTAGTAGTGCCACATACTAATGGCGACAATACACTTGTTGAACCACAAACGGTCGGAGAGTCAACACAAGTACTACCACCGACAATCGGCGAACAAACTTTAGTAGTACCACAAACTAATGGCGATGTAACACAAGTACTACCATTCACTATAGGTGTACAAACAGCTGTAGTGCCACATACAAGAGGAGAATCTACACAAGTACTACCACCCAGAATTGGTGAGCATGCTTTAGTAGTAC
>Ga0208684_1000389_pt1 | contig 33486 bp, 29 predicted proteins | sample MalvireepMed_b05_FD_184245 | JGI IMG/M metagenome (GOLD analysis project Ga0208684, IMG submission 184245) | Marine viral communities from the Global Malaspina Expedition - Malaspina viral metaG DeepMed_b05 (SPAdes) (version 2) | ecosystem: Environmental > Aquatic > Marine > Oceanic | place... | reverse complement strand
CTGCATGGCCTTGCAGGCTTCGCGTTCGGTTATGCCGGGTTGAATGGTATTACGCAGGAAATCGAACCCGGCGGCGGTGACTTCGCAGGCAAAACGGATTTTGGCGATTTCGGCTGCCGATTTCACTGCACGAATGCTGCGCACAAGGGGGCTGATATCAACAATTTCATGATTGTTCAGGTTTTCACAGAGCTGCCTGAAATTGGACGCGGGCATACGTAAATGGGTTTCCGGCCCCATCATGACGCCGATTTTCTGACGGCTGCCAGCCGCAATTTTAAGCGTGTCAGTCAGAAGACTGATGCCATCATCTTCCGGGCGGGGCGAGGGCCAGCTTCGGATATCTTCAATCCATGTTTGTTCAAACCCGACGACACCGATTTCAGGCACAACGGCAATTGGCTTGCCGTTTGCCGGGATCACCAGAAACCATGGCCGGGTTGGGCTTTCCCAGAATTGCGACTTGAATCCGCTGAAGTAACGAAATTCCGGTTCGGTCGTGACAAAGAGCGCGCCGATATCCTGCGCAGCCATGAGTGCCTGAAGGCGATTGGTGCGGTTTTCAAATTCGGCGGTCGCAAACCCGCGGGAAGGGGGAATCAATTTAACGGTTTCCATCTTTGCGGGGCTCCTGCGATGGGCGATCAGCCCAGAATGTCTTCGGCCAATTGCACCCAGTACTCTGCGCCTTTGGAGAGGATGCGGTCATTGAAATCGTACTTCGGATTATGAAGCGCACAGCCACCAACCGTCCCGGTGCCGTTGCCGATCAGGGCGTAACAACCGGGTTTGACGCGTAGCATGCTGGAAAAATCTTCGGAAATTGTCAGGGGAACACAATCGGAAACAACATTTTCGGCCCCAAAGACAGCCTGTGCCACCTTGATCGCCTTGGTGGTTTGGTCGGGATTGTTGATGGTGGAATGAAAGGTGTTTTTGAAACTGAATTCATAGCTGGCACCAGCCGACTGACAAGTACCGGCAACGATGCGTTCCATGGCGGTCTTGATTTTGTTCAGGCTGGCATCGGTAAAGCAGCGGCAATCACCCTTGATGGTGACTTCGGACGGGATCACATTGACGGTGCCATTGGTGATGAATTCGGTTGCAGAGACAACAGCGGTTTCCTCGATCGCGCTGAGATTGCGTGACGTAATGGTCTGAAGGGCCATGATGATTTGCGAGCCCACCACGATCGGATCGACACCGCGATGGGGCATGGCGGCATGACCGCCAATGCCCTTGATCCTGATTTCAAAGCTGCTTTCACTCGCCATAAGGGAACCGGGCCGGACCGTGAAGGTGCCCTCTGCCAAACCGGGCATGTTGTGCAGGCCATAAACTTCATCAATGGCAAAGCGGTCAAACAGGCCGTCGTCAATCATTGCCTGCGCACCAGCGCCATGTTCTTCATCAGGCTGAAAAATGAAATGGACGGTGCCGTCAAAGTTTCTGGTTTTTGCCAAATGAGCCGCGGCCCCCAAAAGCATGGCCGAATGGCCGTCATGGCCGCAGGCATGCATCTTGCCATGATGTGCGGAGCGGTAGGGTGTTGTGTTTTCCTCGGTAATGAAAAGCGCATCCATATCGGCCCGCAAGCCGATGGATCGGTCTGAGCTGCCATTGCGCAGAATGCCGACAATACCGCTTTGCCCGATGCCCCGCACGGTCTCAATCCCGAAGCTTTCAAGCTTTTCGGCAATGAAGTCTGATGTCATGGGCAAGTCAAAACCGCATTCTGGATGGCGATGAAGGTGCTGACGCCACGCAGTCATGTCTTTGATCAGGGGCATATCAAGGGGCATTTAATGTCCTTTGTTTCAGGCGCGCGATTGGGGTGCTGCGGACCCCAGATGATCATGCATCAGGGTGCCAAAGCCCCATATCGGTTTGGGGTAGTTCATCAGTTTCAGGCTGTGCCACGCAAGGGCCTGATTGGAGCTGATGACCGGGATATTCAGTTGGTCTTCGAGATCCGCGATCAGGCCAGAGGCCCGAAGGGCGGTACAGGAAACGAACAAAAGATCAGCCTGTTTGGCGCAGGTTTGCAGGGCTGCGGTTTTGATGTCTTCGTGCGTGATGAAGGTCATGGCGGTGTCGTCTTCAAACCCGAAGCCGGTCATGTTGATGACCTCTACCCCAAAGGATTCAAAAAGGGCCGCAACATCGCGGTTTACCGGTTCGGTATACGGGGTGAGGATGGAGATTTTTTTGGCCGATAGTGTTTTAAACGCCGTTAAGGCGGCGGTGGCGGGGTTCGTCACCGGCACACCCGGACGCACTTCTTGAACAAGGCGGGTGACTTCATCAACACCAATGGCAATGGCACCCGATGTGCAGGCATAAATCACCGCATCAAGACCGGTGCCAGGCAGGATTTTATCGGCAGCATCGCGGATGCCCGGCGTCATGCGGCGAAGATTTTCAATTGTCAGCGGATTGTGATTGCGTACCCGACTGGTAAAGAAGCTGACATCTGATGGATAGAGCTGTTTGAGATCGGTTTCGATATTGAAATCAGTCGCCAACGATATCAAGCCAACCCGTCCAGCCGGGGCCAGATGGTCCAGTGGTTTCAAAGGATTGATCGTCGCAAAACTGGTCATTGCTGATGAAAACCCCAAAAAGGGATGCCAAGATGTAATGAGCGCCCCTGACATGGATGCAGAACGAAAAGCGTAGCGCAATCTGATGCGGGAATTCCGACATTCGGGCATCCATGGCGTCGAAACGCCGCATTATTTGCCGGAATATGATCGGTAAAAGGGGTTTACATTGCAATCAAAGCCCGCACACTGAGTACAATGTGCCGGATCGGCCGGCCCGATTTTTCAGGTGTTTTCAATGAGCAACGCCCCCATTGGCAAGATCGACGGCTTTGATGCGAAAATCCTTGAGATCATCCAGAAATCAAGCCGGGCAACCTCCGATCAGATCGCCGAGCAGGTGTGCCTGTCCCCGGCGGCCGTTCAGCGGCGCATCAAGAAAATGCGAGAACAGAATATCATCAGCGCCGAAGTCGCCGTAGTAAATGCCAAGGCGGTTGATCGCAATGTCACCGCCATCGTGCAGGTAACGATGGAGCGCGAACAGCTTCATCTCCTTGATGAATTCAAGAAAACGGCAAAGAACCACCCGTCTGTTCAGCAATGCTATTACGTAACAGGCAGTGCCGATTTCGTGCTTGTCGTGACGGCACGCGACATGGACGAGTATGAAGACTTCACCCGTGAGGTCTTCTTTGAAAACAACAATGTCAAAGGCTTCCAGACCAGCATTGTCATGGACAATGTGAAGGTCGGCCTGTCGGTGCCGGTTGATGTCGATTAATCCTGCGCTGTTTGTCCAACGAGGCGGTCATACATTTCCGGATCCGTCGCCCCCTCAGTCCCGATGACGAAAACCTTGCTGCTCGGGCCAAGGTCCAATGCCTTGGCAAAGGTCGGGTTCTGTGATGCCAGAATGGCAGCCCCCAGACCGGCAACAGCAGATTCTCCTGCCTCCGCCTTGGGATCAGTTTCATAACCCCGGGCAAGAAGTTGCATTACTGGTGCGACCATGTCCTCGCTCAGCGTCATGAAGTCATCCGCCCCGTTTGACAGGATCTGCCAGCCGAGAAGGGATACCTCGCCACAGGCCAGGCCCGCCATCAGGGTTTCAAGGTCGCCCTCAACCGCGACCGGATGACCGGCCTTGGCACTTTGCTGCAGGCAGTTGGCCTGTTCGGGTTCGACCACGACGATACGTGGCCGCTTTTCGCCCCAGAGGTCCCAGAAATAGCCCGTTACGGCCGAGGCCAATCCGCCAACACCGCCCTGAATAAAGACATGGGTCGGGATGTCGCCGTGAAGCTGCTCGACTGCCTCAGCCAGCATGACGGTATAGCCAAGGGCAACGTCCTTGGGGACCTCCATGTAGCCTTCATAACTGGTGTCCGAAACGATGATGCGTCCCTTGGCCTTGGCTTCGCTGTCGGCGAGCCGGACAGATTCGTCATAGTTGCCAGTAATGCGGATGACTTCGGCGCCAAAGGCCTCCATGGCTTGTTTGCGGCCTTCGGAAACATCGCGATGAATGTAGATTGCACAGCCGCAGCCAAACATCTGCGCACCCCAGGCAACAGAGCGCCCGTGATTGCCATCGGTGGCGCAGGTAACAACGATTTCTGAGACTGTGTCCCTGTGTTTACCCGCAATAATGTCCGAGACGCTGGGGCGGATGCCGGTTTTATCTTCGATGATGGCCTGAAGTTGCCGTGCAACGGCATAGGCGCCGCCAAGTGCCTTGAAGCTTTTCAGGCCGAACCGGGTTGCCTCGTCCTTGTACCAGATCTTACCAAGCCCGCAGTCGCGCGCAAGGTTGGCAAGGCTGTGAAGCGGGGTTGGTTGATAAGACGGCCAAGCAGTGATGTTCGCAATGGCTTCACGTGATCTTGCAACGCTGATGACAGCCTTTTGGGCGTCGGAATAGGCGGTTTCCCGGTTCGCCAACGGATTTGCAAAATGGGTCATCGACCCTTTGGCGTTAATCATGCTCATCTCTGCCCTTAAATGTTCAAGACACGCAACCATCACCGATGGCCCGATACGTGACATTTTATTGGCTCGGCATGCGGATTTTCCTTTGAATTGCGATCAAATCCGACGCGCGCCATCAGATTTGGGGTGAATCTGAGGCAAGCCATCAAAAGGGTGGTGCAGGATCAGGGTTCGAAATTGTGTCGCGCATAGAACCGGTTGAGTTCATTTGGCGTGGGCGCCTGCCCACAGAATATCTCGACATAGCCCGGAATGCGCGCCATGCGCACCGCAAGGTCTTCGTTTGATTGCATGGAAATATAGCCGATCTGCACCAGATAGATGGTGCGTGCACGGACATCGGCCATACGTTCATCCTGCCCGAAGCGGATGAACAATTTGGCGAGCGCATCAAGGCGTTGCTGATCGGCCTTTTCAATCTCGGCCATGACGTCGTCGGACTGCACCGACCAGCTGCGCACGGCGAATTCAAGGCGCGCATCAAACAGGTCGGGCATCAGCCAGCAATCGATAATGTTCAGCATCGCTTCCGAGACGCTTTCGGCATAGGCCTCTGTCTGTTTGATCAGATTGCCGGTGTTTTTTTCGCGCCACAGATCAAGCAGGGCACCAAGCAACTCCCTCCGGTCCTTGAAGAACCAATAGAAGCTGGTGCGCGACAGGTTCAGGCGCTTTGCCAATGGCTGGATCTTCACGCCATCCACACCGGTTTCAAGCAGGGCGTCATAAGCCGCGTTGAGCCAGACTTCGGCTGATCCGCGCCAGCCACTGTTTTGCCCGGCGATATCTTCAATCTGTTCTTCCATGGGCCTGTCCTTAGCAAACTGCCCGGATCGCGACAAGCAGAGTGTACATGAATGTATCTGAAATATACATCAGTGAACTTAAAATTGACATAACTGTACATTTCTGAATATCGTCATGGGTAGAGAGTCCAAAACCGGAGCCCCGCACATGTCCAACGACCCGCTTCTTCAGCCCTATCAGCTTAAACATCTGACGCTGCGCAACCGCATTATCATGACGTCGCACGAGCCGGCCTATCCCGAGGATGGCATGCCAAAGGACCGTTATCGCGCCTACCATGTTGAGCGCGCCAAGGGCGGTGTTGCGATGACCATGACGGCGGGGTCGGCTGCGGTATCAAAGGACAGTCCACCGGTTTTCAACAACCTTCTGGTCTGGAAGGATGAAGTCGTTCCGTGGATGAAGGATCTGACCGACGCGGTGCATGAACAGGGTGCTGCTGTCATGATCCAGCTGACCCATCTTGGCCGTCGAACGCGTTGGGACAAGGCAAACTGGTTGCCGGTAGTATCCCCATCGCACAAGCGCGAAGCAGCCCACCGGGCCTTCCCGAAAAAGATGGAAGACTGGGATATCGAACGCATCATCAAGGATTATGCGGATGCTGCCGAACGCATGAAGGCAGGCGGTATGGACGGGATCGAGCTTCAGGCCTATGGCCATCTGATGGACCAGTTCTGGTCGCCGCTGACCAACGAACTTGAAGGCCCTTATGGTGGCAGCATCGATAACCGCCTGCGCTTTACCTTTGATGTGCTGACCGAAATTCGCAAACGGGTCGGGCCGGATTTCATTGTTGGTGTGCGTTATACCGGGGATGAAGACCTTGATGGTGGTTTGACCAAGGAAGATGGTCTGTCGATTTCCAAGCGTCTTAAAGACAGTGGCATGGTCGACTTCCTGAATGTTATTCGCGGGCATATTGATACCGATGCCGGTCTGACGGATGTGATCCCGATTCAGGGCATGGCGAACTCGCCGCATCTGGATTTTGCCGGTGAAATTCGTACAGCCACCGATTTCCCGACATTCCATGCTGCCAAGATCCCCGATGTCGCGACTGCGCGCCATGCGATTGCGTCGGGCAAGGTCGATATGGTTGGCATGACGCGCGCGCACATCACCGATCCTCATATAGTGCGCAAGATCATTGAAAAGCGCGAAGACGAAATCCGCCCGTGCGTCGGGGCGAACTATTGCCTTGACCGCATTTATCAGGGCGGGTCGGCCTATTGCATTCATAACGCCGCAACCGGGCGCGAACTTTCGATGCCCCAAATCATTGAAGAGGCCGAAACCCTCAAGAAGGTCGTGATTGTCGGATCCGGCCCGGCCGGGATGGAGGCCGCGCGTGTTGCCGGCGAACGCGGGCATGAAGTTGTTGTCTATGAAGCGGCCCCTAATCCGGGCGGACAGATCCGTCTGACCGCTCAAAACGAACGCCGCCGCGAAATGATCAGCATCATTGAATGGCGTATGGCTGAATGCACCCGTCTTGGTGTGAGTTTCCATTTCAATACCTGGGCCGAGGCCGAGACGATTGCGGCCGAAAACCCGGATGTGGTGATCATCGCCACCGGCGGCATGCCCGATACCGAGGTCCTGTCAAAGGGCAATGATCTGGTGGTGTCGACTTGGGATATCATTTCGGGTGACGTCAAGCCGGGGACCAATGTTCTGGTCTATGACGATGCCGGGGATCATGCCGGTCTGCAGGCAGCCGAACTGATTGCCAAGTCAGGGGCCAAGGTCGAAATCATGACGCCGGATCGGTCCTTTGCGCCGGAAGTCATGGCGATGAACCTTGTGCCCTATATGCGCAGCATGCAGAAGCTTGATACCACCTTTACGGTGACCTATCGCCTTGAGGCGGTGGAAAAGCAGGGCAACCAACTCATCGCGCATGTCGGCAGTGACTATGGCGGGGTTGCCAAGCAACGGATCGTCGATCAGATCGTGGTTAACCACGGCACCATTCCGCTTGATGATATCTATTTTGAACTCAAGCCGGGCTCATCGAACCATGGTGAAATGTCCCATGATCAGCTTCTGGCCGGTCAGCCACAATCGGTTGTACGGAACCCGGATGGGACCTATCAGCTGTTCCGGATCGGGGATGCCGTATCGGCACGCAACACCCATGCGGCAATCTATGATGCGTTGCGTTTGTTGAAAGACGTCTGACCTGATCGGCAAGTGTGGCGATGTGCTGCGCTTGCCGTTTCCCGTGATCTCAGGCGGTGTTGATCAGCCAGTCGACAAATATGCGGGCCTTTTCGGAAGCGCGGGGATGGACGCGCAAGTAAAACCCCATGGGGGATGCGATTTCGTCCGGCACAAGTTTGATCAGGCGTCCATCTTCAAGCAGCGGTCCAACCAGTTCGTCCCATCCAAGCATTGCACCGACATCGTCCTGTGCGGCCTGCAATGCAATCGTGTAATTGTTGAGCTTGAAGCTGCGGCCCTTTGGGGCCGGGTGTCCCAATGCACGGAACCAGTCGGTCCATGTTGTCCAGTCTGTTTCCTCGTTATGCAGATGGATCAGGGGTGCGCGCAGCAGATCATCAATCGTTTCAATGTTTTGTTCGGCCTTGAAGGCCGGCGTGCCGATGGCGGCCACACGGTCCTGAAACAGTTTGTAATATCCCTCCGCCCCGTCATCGGGGTTGCTGTAATGGATGCTAAGGTCGCAATGGCCTGTCATGCCGGGCACATCCGAGACAATTTGCGAGACCGTAATACTGGGATAAATTTTCCAGAAGGCGGCAATTTTTGGCGTAAGCCAAAGTGAACTGACAGCCGTTGTCGTTCGGATCGTGACATCAACGGTTTCATGTTGATCGCGCAACTGGATAACCGCGTCGGAAATGGTTTCAAAACCCCTTTGCAGGGCAACGAGCAGAAAAGCACCTTTCTCGGTCAATTCCACCCCGCGGTTGCGGCGAATGAAAAGCGCACTGCCAATATCGGCCTCAAGCGCCTTGATCTGATGGCTTACAGCCGCAGGCGTCACATTCAGTTCCGCTGCCGCATCCTTAAAGCTCATATTGCGACCCGCTGCTTCAAAGCAGATCAGGGCATTTATCGAAGACAGATCATATGGGCGGGCCAACGGCCTCTCCTGAAAACAGCGCAGGGTAATTTCTGTGAGTTTTTCAGATTAGGTGAGCTAAACCAAGATGAAAATTAATGCCGTTGTAAATCGTGGCATGAAGTTCAAACTTTTGGTTGCTTTTAACCATCAAGAAACGGATTTCCGCCATGCCCGTTATTTCGCATTCAGTCCAAGAGCTTTTGGCGCGTCGTGTTCCCGGATATTCTCTGGAACAGCCGTTCTATACGGATCAATCGATCTTTGAGCTCGACCTTGAAAACATTCATTACAAGGAATGGCTGTTTGCGATCCCGGCATGCGAAATACCCAAGGCGGGCGATTACATCATTTATGAAGTCGGTGCTTATTCCGTCGTGATCGTGCGCGGCAACGATCAGATGGTACGTGCCTTCCACAATTCGTGCCGCCATCGTGGGTCGGTTCTGTGCAAAACCAAAAAGGGCCGAAATCCACGGCTGGTTTGCCCATATCACCAGTGGACCTATGACCTTGATGGCAAGTTGCTTTGGGCGCGTGATATGGGTCCGGATTTTGACAATTCAAAATTCGGGTTAAGCCCCGTTCATTGCCGGGTGATCCACGGCTTGGTCTATATCTGCCTTGCTGAAAACGCACCGGATATCGAACCGTTTGCCAAGACCGCAGAACAATATCTTGCCCCGCACGATCTGGAAAATTCCAAGGTCGCGTTTGAAAGCACGATTATCGAAAAGGCCAACTGGAAGCTGGTTTGGGAGAATAATCGGGAATGCTATCACTGTGGCGGCAACCACCCGTCGCTGTGTCGGACCTTCCCGGAAGATGCGCGCGCGATCGGCAGTACGTCTGATGGTGTTGTGGCCAGTGTGCTTGATGACCATGTTGCCCGTTGCGAGGCAGTAGGTGCGCCGTCGGCCTATCAGATCTCGGATGCCGGTGAATGGCGTCTGGTGCGTGTACCGCTTCTGGGGGAAGCGGAAAGTTACACACTTGATACCAAGGCGGCTGTCAGCCTGCCAAATTCCAGCATCCCGTTCAAAAACGGCGGGTCGCTTTTGAAGTTTCATTATCCATCGACGTGGAACCATTTCCTGTCGGATCATGCGCTTGTTTTCCGTGTGACGCCGATCAGCCCGATGGAAACCGAAGTCGTTACCAAGTGGCTGGTGCACAAGGATGCGGTTGAGGGACGTGACTATGACCTGAAACGATTGACTGAAGTCTGGCTTGCGACCAATGCCGAGGATAAGGAAGTGGTCGAAAACAATCAGCGTGGCATCGCGACACCGGCCTACAAGGTGGGACCGTATTCCGAGAGCCAGGAAGCAGGCGTTGCCCAGTTTGGCAACTGGTATGCGAAAACCCTGTCGGACAGGCTGACCCAGACCAGATTGGTCGCGGCGGAGTAGGGCGATGTCAGTGATCGAGAAACCGAAACTTGCCTTCTGGTCGGACTCCGAGGAACTGGAATGTGTTTCGTTCCTGCCAGAAGCCCCCAACGTCATGACGTTTTGCTTTCAGTCGGTGTCGGGCACTTTGTTCAGCTATGACCCCGGGCAGTTTTTGACGTTGGAGCTCCCGGTGCCGGGCGGGCCGCTTTATCGTACTTACACGATTTCATCCTCGCCATCGCGGCCGATATCCTTGACTGTGACGGTCAAGGCGCAAATTGGGTCGGTCGGTACGCGCTGGATGCTTGATCATTTGCGTCCGGGCATGCGCATTCGGGCCAAAGGGCCGTCTGGCAGCTTTTCATTGATTAACCATCCGGCGGATAAATACCTTTTCATTTCGGCGGGGTCGGGCATTACGCCGATGATGTCGATGACGACCTATCTTTATGACGCCGGACGTGATCCCGACATTGTATTCGTCAATTGTGCAAAGCGCCCGTCCGAGATCATCTTTCGCGAACGCCTGGAACACAGCGCATCACGGATTAACGGTATTGCCCTGAAATGGGTGGTCGAAGAAGCCGATCCCTACAAGCCATGGACCGGATATCTTGGGACATTCAATCAGCTGATGCTGGGCCTGATGGCGCAGGATTATCTTGAACGTGAAGTGTTTTGTTGTGGACCTGAACCCTTCATGCAGGCCGTGCGAGAGGTTCTTGTCGGGCTTGGCTATGATATGGATCGCTACCATCAGGAAAGCTTCCACGCGCCGACACTTGAAGCAGAAGACGTGCCCGATGATGTCGTCCCTGATGAGGACAGCAAGGCCATCATCGCATTCACCGCATCTGGCATCACGGCAAATTGCACCCAGACCGATACCGTCCTTGCCGCGGCGCGCACGGCAGGCCTCGTAATCCCGTCAGGCTGTTCGATGGGGATTTGTGGGACATGCAAGGTGCGCAAGACCGAAGGGCAGGTTCATATGGTTCATAATGGCGGGATTACTGACGACGATATCGAGGAAGGCTATATCCTTGCCTGCTGCTCGAACCCGATCGGGCAGGTAACCATCGATGCCTGATGATGCCCGGCGGCTGATCGACTTCGACCTGTTGTCAGGGCAGGGTGGCTGGGACCGGAACCGTATTGCGATATTCCGACGGGTTCATGCCGATTTCGGCCTTGAACGCATGAATGAAATGCGATGCGTCGCAGAAACCAGTACTAAGCGCGATCTGGGTGGTGGTTCTGTTCGAATCGCCAAGCAGCTTTTTGGCAGCATCAAGCCGAATACGTAGTGCCGCGCGCGAAGGTGAAATGCCCAGATCGGCACTGAACGCGCGTTCAAGCTTGCGGCGCGTTACACCAAGTTTCTCGGCCATTTTGGCAATGGTTTCGGGCGATTCGATATTCTGGCGCATCCGCAGAAGCGCCTTCTTTACCAGCGGTTCGCGGGCAACCAGATCAGTCTGGAAGCCCGGCTGCGGGTTTTCGCCCGTCATCGCCTCGTTGATGATCATGATGCTCAGACTCTTGGTCGCGGCCGTGCGTCCGATATGCTTTTCCACCACCCAGGCTGCCAGATGGGCCGCGCCATGCCCGCCCGAACAGGTCAGCCGGTCACGATCAACCACAAAGATCTGATCTGAAACCGGTTGGGCCGCCTCAAACCGTGCGACAAATTCGTCATGGTGGAACCAGCTGACGCAGCAGCGGTATCCCTCAAGAAGGCCCGCCTCATACAACGCGAAAACCCCGGTGCATAGGCCGATCAGGTTTTTGCCTTTGGCTGCAGCCGCCTTGAGATAGGCGATACACTCAGATGAAAACCCGCCTTCTTCTTGAATAAGCCCGCCAACAACCACGATATAGTCGTAGTCACCGGCATTGCGCAGGCGCGTGTCGGGCTGCACCTTGACCCCGCAGCTTGAACGCACCGGGTTCATGGTATCAGACAGCACCGTCCAGTCGCAGTTAATCGGCCGCGAACGGTCCGCCTCATCGGCGGCCAGGCGCAAGACATCGACAAAGCTTGCAAACGCTGTCAGCGTGAAATTGTCTGCCAGCAGAAAAGCGACGCGAAGACGCTTTTTTGCATTGGGTTTGCCAGGATCGGAACGAGGGTTCGAAAAAGAGTTCATGGCAAAAATATACAATGAATTTGTCGCAATTATCCAGTCCGCAAACCAAGGACATTGATAGAGTTCCGGCAATGGTAAATCGGGGGATCGTACAATCATGACCCATTTTTCTGCGCTATCGCTTATAAAGAACGCCCTGAGCGGGCAAAAGAACTGGGAGCCACAGTGGCCCGACAGTGAGCCAAAGGCCGAATACGATGTCATCATCGTCGGCGCAGGTGGTCATGGTCTTGGTGCGGCCTATTATCTGGCCAAGGAACACGGCATCACTAATGTGGCCGTGATCGATAAAGGTTGGCTTGGCGGTGGGAACACCGGCCGTAACACGACGATCATTCGCTCGAACTATCTCTATGATGAAAGTGCCAAGCTTTATGACCACGCACTTGATCTGTGGGATGGGCTGAGCCAGGAACTGAACTACAACGTCATGTATTCGCAGCGCGGCGTACTGATGCTTGCGCACAACGTGCATGATGTTCAGAGCTTCCAGCGCCACGTACATGCCAACCGTCTGAACGGTGTGGACAACGTCTGGCTGTCTGCCGAAGAAGCCAAGGAATACTGCCCACCCCTCGATATTTCGCCGACGGCACGCTATCCGGTCGTTGGTGCGGCTCTTCAGCGGCGCGCAGGGACAGCACGCCATGACGCCGTGGCATGGGGTTATGCGCGTGGCGCTGCGGCACGTGGTGTCGATATCATTCAGAACTGCCCGGTAACCGCCATTCGCCGTGGCCCGGATGGCCGTGTCACCGGTGTTGAGACTGCCAAGGGCTTTATCGGCGCGAAAAAGGTTGCTGTTTCGGCTGCCGGTCATACCTCGGTCGTGATGGATACGGCCGGTGTTCGCATGCCGCTTGAAAGCTATCCGCTGCAGGCGCTGGTGTCCGAGCCGATCAAGCCGATCTTCCCCTGTGTTGTCATGTCCAACAGCGTGCATGCCTATATCAGCCAGTCTGACAAGGGTGAGCTCGTGATCGGGTCGGGGACCGACCAGTATACCAGTTATTCCCAGCGCGGCGGTTTGCCGTTGATCGAGCATACGGTTGCTGCGATCTGCGAGATATTCCCGATCTTCAACCGTATGCGCATGCTGCGTAAATGGGGTGGTATCGTCGATGTGACCCCGGACCGTTCGGCCATTCTTGGCAAGACGCCGGTACCGGGTCTTTATGTCAACTGTGGCTGGGGTACCGGCGGGTTCAAGGCGACCCCGGGTGCCGCCCATACACTTGCATGGACCGTCGCCAAGGATGACCCCCATCCGGCCAACGCGCCCTTCACCCTTGAACGTTTCAGCACCGGTCGTCTGATTGACGAAGCCGCTGCTGCAGCAGTTGCGCACTAAGGAGACCGGACATGCTTCTGATCCATTGCCCCTATTGCAATCAGACCCTGCCGGAGGCGGAATTTACCTATGCCGGTGAAGCCCATATTGCCCGCCCGGCTGATCCGTCGTCGGTCAGTGACGAGGAATGGCGCGATTTCCTGTTCATCCGCACCAACGTCAAAGGCCCGCATTATGAACGCTGGCGCCATTTTCATGGCTGCGGTCGATATTTCAACGCTGTACGTGACACTGTCAGTGACCGGTTCCTGATCACCTACAAAACCGATGATCCCCGTCCTGAACTGTCCAAATTGTTGGAGAAATCGAAATGAGCAGCTTCCGCGTTTCCGGGCGTGGTCGCGTCGATCACACCCAACCGATCCAGTTCACCTTTGATGGCAAGAAAATCAAAGGTTTCAAAGGCGATACCGTTGCGTCGGCCCTGCTGGCCAATGGTATTCACCTGATGGGTCGATCGTTCAAATATCACCGCCCGCGTGGTGCCGTGACCGCCGGTTCGGAAGAACCGAACGCACTGGTCGGTACCCGTCGTGGTCCGGGCCGGTTCGAGCCGAACACCCGTGCAACCGTCCAGGAAATCTGGGACGGCCTGCAGGTCAACAGCCAGAACCGCTATCCCAGCCTGTCGTTTGATGTTGGTGCGATCAACGACAAGGCCTACATGCTGTTCTCCGCCGGGTTCTACTACAAGACCTTCATGTGGCCGAAATCCTTCTGGGACAAGGTCTATGAGCCGTTCATTCGTGCGGCTGCCGGTCTTGGCGTTTCACCGACCGAACCGGATCCGGATCATTATGCATCGCGTTACCTGCATACCGATGTTCTGATCATCGGTGCTGGTCCTGCCGGTCTTGCCGCGGCTCTTACTGCTGCGCGTGCCGGATCTCGCGTGACGCTGGTGGATGAAAACCCCGAAGCAGGTGGTTCGCTTCTGTCTGAACCTCCGGCCATGATCGAAGACATCCCGGCCTGGGACTGGGTTGCCAAAACAGTCTCAGAGCTCAAAGAGCTTGGCGTCAAGGTGATGACCCGAACGACCGCAATTGGCTATTACCACCAGAACTTCGTGGGCTTGTGCGAAAAGCTCACTGACCATCTTGCCAGACCGGATGGGGAAACACCGCGCGAACGCATGTGGCGTGTCCGTGCCAAGCAGGTTGTTCTGGCGCAAGGTGCGCTGGAAAAGCCGCTGGTGTTTGATGGAAATGATCGCCCGGGCGTGATGCTGGCCGGTTCGGCCCAAACCTACCTGAACCGTTATGGGGTGCGTGTTGGTGACAAGGCTGTCATCGTCACAAGTCATGACAGCGCATGGTATGCGGCCTTTGATCTGGCCGATTCTGGCACCGCGATTGCCGCCATCGTTGATACCCGTGCAGAACCGAATGCCGATCTGGTTGCCGAGGCGACCCGTCGCGGTATTCGCATCATGGCCGGTCATACCGTTACCGGGACCGAAGGACGCCTGCGTGTCAAATCGGTTCGGGTCAATCCTGTGACCGGATCATCCGTTGGTGCAGCCGAAATGATCGGGTGTGACTGTCTTTTGATGTCGGGTGGCTGGACGCCGTCGCTGCATCTGTTTTCCCACACCAAGGGAACGCTGAAGTGGGACGAGGAACGCCAGACCTTCCTTCCGGATCACAAGGCAGAGGAGTGCGAAATTGCTGGCGCAGGCCGAGGCCTGTGGGGCATTGAAGCGGTCCTGAATGACGGTGCGGAAATGGGCGCGGCCGCAGTCAAAAGCCTTGGCAAAACTGCCAAAGCTGCATCCTATACCGTGGCAAATGATCGTCCGGGAACGGGGGGCAGCCACAAGGAACTGCCGACCGATCTGGATGCAGGCAAGGCGCGTGCCTTTGTCGATTATCAGAACGACGTGACGGCCAAGGACCTTCGTCTGGCGGTGCGTGAAGGCATGCGGTCGATCGAGCATGTCAAACGTTACACCACCAACGGCATGGCGACCGATCAGGGCAAGATGTCGAACATCAACGGCCTGAACATTGCCTCTGACGCATTGGGTGTGCCGCAGCCGAAAGTTGGTCTGACAACTTTCCGCCCGCCTTACACCCCGACGACCTTTGGGGCGTTCTGTGGTTATCACAAGGGCAGTCACTTTGAAGTGACGCGGAAAACCCCGATTGACAGCTGGGCCGAAGAAAACGGTGCCGCTTACGAGCCGGTAAGCCTGTGGCGCCGCGCATGGTACTTCCCGAAAGACGGCGAAGACATGCATGCCGCTGTTGATCGCGAATGCCGTGCGACGCGCGCTAGTGTCGGTATCTTTGATGCATCGACCCTTGGCAAGATCGAGGTGGTTGGCCCCGATGCGGTTGAATTCATGAACCGCATGTACACCAACCCCTGGACCAAACTGGCACCGGGACGGGCGCGCTATGGTCTGCTTTTGGGGGATGACGGGTTTATTCGTGATGATGGTGTTATTGGCCGTCTGGCCGATGATCGCTTCCATGTCACCACCACGACCGGCGGTGCGGCGCGTGTTCTGAACATGATGGAAGACTACCTTCAGACCGAATGGCCGGACCTTGATGTCTGGCTGACCTCGACGACCGAGCAGTGGGCGACCATTGCGCTGAACGGTCCGAATGCCCGCAAGGTGCTTGAGCCGTTTGTCGAAGGGTTGGATATGTCCGATGAAGCCTTCCCGCACATGTCGGTTGCCGAATGCCGCGTGGGTGGCTTCCCGGCACGCTTGTTCCGCATCAGCTTTACCGGCGAAGTCGGCTTTGAGGTCAACGTTCCGGCCCATGCGGGTCGCGCCCTTTGGGAAATGCTGTTCGAAGCAGGCAAGAAATACGATATCTGCCCCTATGGGACCGAAACCATGCACGTGCTGCGTGCCGAGAAGGGCTATATCATTGTCGGTCAGGATACCGATGGTACGGTCACCCCGCATGATGCCGGGCTGAGCTGGGCGATTGGTAAAATGAAACCAGACTTCGTTGGCAAGCGCGGTCTGGCGCGTCCGGACCTGGTTGCCGAGGGCCGCAAGCAGTTGATTGGTCTTCTGACCGAAGACGGCAAAACCAAGCTTGAGGAAGGGGCTCAGATCGTTCTTGATCCGAACCAGCCCAAGCCAATGAAGATGGTCGGCCATGTGACATCAAGCTATCACAGCGATGCCGCAGGTCGCCCGATTGCCATGGCGCTGCTTGAAGACGGTTTCAATCGTATGGGTGAAACCATTTACATTCCGATGCCAGATCGTGTGATCAAGGCGACAGTCACCGGGACCGTATTCTACGATCCCGAAGGTGCACGGTTGAAACTTTAGGCGGGGAACAGAAAAATGACGGTACTTACACACGCATTTACGCCAGGTCCGATCGTTGCTTCCGGGCCGGTCAAGCTGACCCTTATGGCGCCGGTTGCCCGCTTCTCGTTGCGTCTGCGTGCAGCCAACATACCGGCTGTGTCAAAGGCTCTTGGTGTGGATCTGCCAACCACGGTTGGTGAACGTGCGGCCAGTGGCACGACAGAGACCATCTGCCTTGGTCCGGATGAATGGATGATCATCGCCAAGCCGGACGATACCGATACCCTGGTTTCGGCCTGTGCCGACATCTATGCATCGGCCACCCACAGCCTGACCGAGGTTTCCGCCCGTGAAATCACGGTTCGGATTGAAGGAGACCGTGCAGCAGAACTGCTAACCATCGGTTGCCCGCGTGACATCGACAGCATCCCGGTTGGCGGTGGTTGCCGCACGGTGATTGACGGTGTCACGGTGGTCCTGTGGCGTGACGCGGAACAAAGTTTCCGCATGGATATCTGGCGATCCTTTGCAATGCACATTATCGATTTGCTGTGTACTGGCTGCAAGGAATTCGCAGCGGAATAAATCAGGTCGGGGCGGGGTTTGGGTGATTGCCAACTCCGCCCCAGCTGATTCGGACAACTTGACTGAGTTGAGTTGGGCCACCTGACGCATTGAAGCTTTGGATCAGCTTGTCTCAGGTGATTGAGATCGCTAGTCTTTGGGGCACATTCCGCCACTGAAAGACGTCTTCCATGATCCGTTCCGTCCTTGCCCTTCTTGATATTCGCCCTGCTTATACGCGTCTGATGGCGGAACGTCATGACTTCCATCGATATGACCTTCTTGATGACAAGCAGGCGTTCCTTGATGAAATGGGCGCACAGATCCGGGCGGTTGTGACATCGGCACGCTTTGGTGTGCCCGCGGATTTATTGGCCCAATTGCCAAATCTTGAGGTGATCACAAGTTTTGGCGTCGGGCATGACGTCTTTGATCTTAAGGCACTTCGTGACCGCGGCATTCGCGTTTCAACGACGCCTGATATCTTGACTGACGATGTCGCCGATACGGCAATCATGTTGATGCATGCCACCATGCGACGGCTGATTGCCGGGGATAACTGGGTGCGCAGTGGAATGTGGGCCGCAAACGGCCCCATGGCTCTGACCAGAACCGTTCGGGGCAAGAAACTTGGCATTGTCGGGCTGGGCCGTATCGGACAGGCAATTGCTTCACGCGCAGTGCCAAGTGGTTTGGAAGTCGGCTATTTCGGGCGGAGCAAAAAGGACGTCGATTATCGGTTCTTTGATCAACTAAGTGCCTTGGCGGAATGGTCCGATATTCTGGTGCTGGCCTGTCCCGGTGGGGCTGCGACCAATGGAATTGTCGATCAACTGGTGCTTGATGCCCTTGGCAAAGACGGGGTCATTATCAATATCGCGCGTGGATCGGTGATTGATGAACCAGCCTTGATCGGGGCTCTGCAGCGTCGATCGATTGCCGGTGCGGGGCTTGATGTTTTTGAGGGCGAACCAAACATTGATCCGGCATTTTCCAAGCTCGACAATGTTGTGTTATATCCGCATCTGGCAAGTGGAACGGTGGAAACCCGTGATGCCATGGCGCAACTGGTTGTTGATAATCTCAATGCCTGGGACGAACGCGGTGAACTGATCACGCCAATTATATGACTGGCGTTCTGGGTCAGGCAGGGACCTGATCGCGCAGCCATTGCCGTAGTAGTTCTGCATTAGATGACAGGGTATGTGCCCCGATCAGCCAGTAATATTTGTCGGTATCGGCAGCGTCTTCTGACAGCACAACGAGATTGCCGGTCGCGATATCGCTTTCAATCAGGGACGTCGGGCAAAGACCGATGCCATGACCTGCTTGTATGGAGCTGATCAGCAGGTTGAAGTCACCAAACACGGGCGCGCTATCACCTGACAGCTCAAGACCATGTTTGCGAAACCAGGACCGCCACGCATCTTCGGTTTCATCATGCAGCAATCGTGCACCCATAAGGGCATCGGGACTGGCAAACGGCCCGGTCTTTTCGAGATAAGATTTCGCACAGGTCGGGCGGGTCGCAGCGCTTAGAAGTTTTTCCGCAGACTGTTCTGGTGTCTTGCCATGGCGGATCAAAAGATCTGCCCCGACTTCCTCGGGCGTGGTAGCCCCAAACGGATAGACAATCGAAACCTGAACTTCCGGATATCGTTCCATAAAATCGGGAAGCCGGTTTGTCAGCCAAAGCGAAACGACAGAGGGTTGGCAGGCAAGACTAACTTTGCGTTTGGTCTTTTGCGGGGAAACCTGTGCGGCGGCATCTTTGATTTCGCGGATCGCAATGTGGCAGGAACTGGCAAACTGTTGGCCCTGTCTGGTCAGTTGTACGCCACGTGCCTTGCGGATGAAAAGAGATGTGCCAAGCCAGTCTTCAAGGGCCCGAACATGCTGACTGACCGCCGTTGACGTAATGCCAAGGGCCTTGGCGGCGCGGACGAAACTTTCAAATCGTGCCGCAGCTTCAAAAGCCGGGATATGCGAAAGTGGCGGGATATCCTTCATAGATTATGGGTAAGTATTTCTTGGTCTATTGGCAAGAATAAACACGCTTGTCAGATGATGGCACTGTGCCATCCTGTTGCGAATTCGTTTCCCCTGATGAAGGCCAAGACATGACTTTCAAGCCCCAACATCCCGCCCCCACTGACGCCGATGCACGCCGTGCCGTGAAGCCTGTGGTGGTGTATCCCAATGGTACTCTGCCCGAACCGGACTTCGCGACGTTGGCCGAGTTCAAGGCATCAATGAAAAAGTCCGAGGAAGTCATCGTTCCGCCGCGTGACGCGCGAACGTTTCGCGTGCCCAAGGGGCATTTCTTTCGCATCGTCAGTGTTGATGGGCCCCAGGTCGGGGACCTGAACCTTTGGAATGCCGATAACCTTCAGGAACGGTTCTTTAGTGGCAAGACGCGTGCTTTGCACCGGACCCATGTGACAACCGGTGACCGGTTATGGTCAAACATGCCGTATCTGCGCTCAATGGCGCTGATCAGTGAAGACACACTGGACTGGTATGGCTTTGATGATGATGGTGGCAGTGTGCATGACGTTATCGGGACCCGGTGTGATCCATTCACCAACCGTTTGCTCTCAGGGCAGGATTATCACCATTGCTGTCATTCCAACCTGTGTCGTGCGCTAAGCGCTGAAACAGGCATGTCGATGCAAGAAGCCGATCACTATGTGCATGATGTGCTCAATGTTTTCATGTGTACCGGTTTCACCAAGGACACTCATCAGTATTTCATGAAAGCAAGCCCGGTACGTCCGGGGGACTATATTGAAATGTTTGCCGAAATTGACCTGCTTGGCAATCTGTCCACCTGTCCGGGCGGGGATTGCAGCACAGGGCATTCAAGTGATGAGGCCGCATGCTATCCGCTGAAGGTCGAGATTTATGAAACCGACCCGGCCTTGCAGGAAAAGTGGGATTGGCCTGCACCCAACGCCTATCATCATCCATAAGGTCTGATGCAACCCCGGTTTGGGAGCATCGACGGGGGTGCGTGCCTTGTCTGAATACCTGATCGGTATTGATCAAGCCCGCCTAGCGGTCACGCAACTGCCCATTGACCGTGACGGACTTGATTACGGCAAACACCTTTTGATGGGGTTGCAGCTTCAGGCGAGACCCCGACCATTTCGTGATCCGGGCATGGATCTTCGGACGCCCGCTGGTTTCGGCCAGTAGGGTGGCGTCGGCATCCTGACCAAAGCACATGGTGACGTCGATGGTATCACCGGGTTCGTCACTGATTTTTGTGATGGTAACCGGGATGATGTTGTTCGCACTGATGTCGCGTGGCGGGGTGCGGGCAATCATGACATCGCGTGCGCGTACATGCAGACGTACCTGATCGGTTTTCGGGCGCCCCAAATAGGGCACGACAAGGCGCTGTTCGCCGCATTCAAGGAAGCTGACTTCGGCCTTGGGATCGCGGCTTACGATCCGGGCGGGCAGGACGGTTCCGGCATCAAAGCGACCGGCAAGTGGAGGCAAGTCTGTGCGTCCCAACATCTCGAACACCGATCCGGTAGCAAGCGTTTTGCCCTGATCGATCACCACCATGTGGTCGGCAAGACGGGCGACTTCGTCAATGGCGTGCGTAACATAAAGGATCGGTATCTTGCGATGATCACGCAGCCATTCGAGATAAGGCAGTATTTCCTGCTTGCGGGCGTGATCAAGGGCCGAAAGCGGTTCATCAAGCAGCAATACATCCGGATTGGACAAAAGCGCACGGCCAAGTGCAACGCGCTGTTTTTCCCCGCCTGACAAAAGGTTGGGGCGGCGGTCCATCAGGTCCGCGATATCAAGCATCGCAAGGATGGCCTGCTGTTCGTCCTGCGGCAGTTTGCGGGGGTTGCGGCGTGCGCCGTAAAACAGGTTGTCGCGCACCGATTTGTGCGGGAACAGGCGGTTATCCTGAAACACGCAGCCAACCCGGCGTTCGCGAACTGGCACGTTGATGCCGCGCGAATGTTCAAACAGGACGTGATCGTTGATCTGGATATGACCGCGGTCGGGGCGAACCAGACCAGCAATCATGTTGACAAGCGTCGTCTTGCCGCTGCCTGATGGGCCAAACAGGGCTGTGATGCCCGGTTCCGGAATGTTGAATTCGGCCGCGAGCCGGAAATTCCTGAAATCATGTTCAACATTGACACCGATGCTCATGACGCGGCCCTCTTGCGGATACGGCGGAGCGCCAGTTCGGATAGAAGCAACCCGGTAAAGGCAAGACCGATTGAAAGGGCTGCGAGCCGTGCCGCCGCCAGTTCGCCGCCCGGTGTCTGGATTGCGGTATAGATCGCAAGCGGCAAGGTGCGGGTTTCGCCCGGAATGTTGGAAACAAACGTTATGATGGCACCGAATTCACCAAGGCTTGCGGCAAAGGCCGTAATAGCACCAGCAATGATGCCCGGAAGTGCCAAGGGCAGGGTTAATGAGAAGAACCTGTCAATCGGTCCTGCCCCCAACGTTTCTGCCGCCTGATAAAGACCGTGATTGACGTTCTCAAGGCTCAGCCGGATGGCGCGAACCTGAAACGGGAAGCTGACGATGGCAGATGCCAGTGCCGCCCCTGTCCAGCTAAAGACAAAGCGCAGGTCAAAGGTTTCATACAGCCACGCCCCCAGGGGCGCACGGGTGCCCATCGCGATCAACAACAAATAGCCCATCACAACGGGCGGAAGGATCAGCGGTAGGTGCACAATGGCATCCAGTATAAAGCGCCCGGGAAAACGACCGAGGGCAAGCGCGGTTGCGACAATAATCGCAAAGGGAAGGGCGCACGCAACAGCGACGCCAGAGATGCGCAAGCTTAGAAGAAGTGCCTCAATTTCGGCGGGGGTCAAACTGATCATTGTTCGGGCACAGTAGCCTGCGTTGTTGCAATGGGTTCAAAGCCATAGTCGGTAAAAATCCGGCCCCCGTCATCCCCCAAAAGCCACAGCAGAAATTTTATTGCCTTGGCTTTGGCATGACCGGTGATCGACACAATCGGATAGGTGATCTCCGGGTGGCTGTTTTCAGGGAATGTACCAATGATTTTGACCTTGTCTGAAATTCGGGCATCGGTCTGATAGACAATACCGAGCGGTGCCTCGCCGCGTTCGACAAGTACCAGAGCAGCACGAACATTATCGGCACGGGCCAGCCTCGGATTGATAGTTTCCCATTTCCCCAGGGAAGTCAGTGCCTGTTTGGCGTAAATCCCTGCCGGGACATGGTCCGGGTCACCAACGGCAATACGGTCATCCGGTCCGATCAATGATATCAGGTCGGTGGTTGCATGTATGTCAATCGGGGCAAGGGTGCTGTTTTTCGGTGCGATAAGTACCAGCCGATTTGCCAGCAGGTCATAACGGCTATTGGGGGTGATCAGACCCTGACCTTCAAGCCAGTCCATCCATCTTTCGTTGGCAGAAATAAAGATATCGGCTGGCGCACCTGCCGATATTTGCCGGGCCAGTGTCGATGAACTGGCAAGTGACAAGCGGATTTTATCACCTGTTTCGCGTTCATATGTACGGGCCGCAGTTTCAATGGCGTCGGTAAGGCTGGCAGCTGCGAATACGGTAATGTCGCGCGCCTTTGCCATTGTCGACATGCTGCCAATCGCGACGGTGGCGATCAGAAGGAAAGCAAATGAACGAAACAGTCTGCAATGGGCGTAGGGCATGGTGTTTGTAAGCGCCTGTGAATGCGAGCATTGCTTATCACTATAGCGAAAATCACCCTTAATCAAAGGGATGCGCGAAGTGTTTCACATAAATCGTATTTAAACGGCAAGGCCCGCCGAATGGCGGGCCGAAGATCGCAAGTTCAGGTGAAAGTCTGGATTAAGAGCAGACAGCCGCACGCAGCGGATCATCTGCATTCATATTGAACCATTCATCCATATTTGTCGGAAAGCCGTTTTCATCAAGCGCAGTTTCAGGTGTGATGTAGCCGCGCCGTCCCTGTGCACAATCGACAAGATGGGTCAGGGCAAGGGTTTCACCGCCCTTGCGCAGTAGCAACGTCATGACCCGTTTTTCATCCGGGTTTTCGGGATTGGAAACAAGTTTGTCGTGATCAATCGCAGTAAAGCGATTGGTGGGCGCGGAAACCAGTGTCCAGGGCGCGAAGATGTTTTCGTCGGTGAAGGTTTGAATGACGCTGATGGTCTGGGGAAGGCGTGCTTCGTAGCGATCAAACCATGTGTATTCATCCCAGATCATATAGCCAAACATCGCAATTGCGGCGACAAAGGGAATGACATATTTCGGGGCTTTGCGGCCCCAAAGCCGGAACAGCAACATCACCACACCAGCCGATGCAAACCCGACGACAACGGTCGTGAAGATAAAGACGTACATGCGGGGGTGGCTCCCAAATTTCTGTTATTGTTGATGGGGGTTGTCGAACCCTGATAACCGATTAGCGCAGTATCCGGTCTAGCTCAAGTTCGCCTTTCGGATCACGCTTGGCGATCTGGGCCAGAAACAGGCCCGAGGCCGCGATGGCATCAGAAAGCGCATTATGCGCCCGGAAGGGCGGCAGGTTGTGATTTCGGCGCAAGGTATCAAGTCTGAGGGCGCCGGCCTTCATCGGTTCGCCGCTGCGCCGTATATCACGCAATGCCAGAACCAGTGTATCGACCGTCGGAATTTGCAACGGAGCCCCAAAGCAGCGTTTGCACGCCTGACCAAGAAAGCCCAGTTCAATCGGCGCATGGTGGGAAATCAATACCCGGCCAGCCATTTGGGGTAACAGTTGTTCAAGGGCGCTTCCGATATCGGGGGCGTTGGCGACGTCACTGTCAAAGATCCGGTGCACCACGACCGAGCTCTCGCTGAGTTCCTTGCTCGGTCGCACAAGAATATGTTCACAACTGGAAAAATCGACAGAAAGCTGGCGAATGATCACCCAGCCAAGGCTAACGATTTCGTCCTTTTTGGGATCAAAGCCGGTCGTTTCAAGATCAAGGGCGATGAATTCTGTTTCCATCACCGACCTTTCGGGATCGGCAGGCGGCACATCGTAATAGGTTCGCAAAGGCCCGGTGGCCTTGCGTTGAATGAAATCACGATACAGGCGGCTATCAAGGATCTTCTCGCGCAATCCCATAGGGTTTATGTCCCGCTTTTGCCAAAGGCGTGCTCAAGGGCACCCTGAAGGTTCTTGATCACCGAAAAGGCATCTTTCAGGTGGCTGCGCTCAAAGGCTGACAAACTTTCGGGTTGTAGAAAGTTATCGGGGGTTTCGCCGCGCCGGATCTGGCGGACCTGATGTTTAAGGCGCGTGATGCTGATGAATTCAAAGGCATCAAGAAGATCTGATGCGCCCTGATTGCTGATGGACGGGAATGCTTTGACCGCATTGAGGCGCTCGTAGGTGTTGACGGATTCGACCCCGTTGGCCAGAGCATGGATGCGGGCCAGATCAACAATCGGTACGACCCCGTTATGCTTAAGGTCCAGTGTCTTGTCATGCTCGCCGCCGCGAATCATCACGAAGTTTTTAAAGAACCCGAGCGGTACGTGATGGGTCAGGGCATTGCCCACCATATAGGCCTGAAAGATACGGTTGTCTTTGGCCTTTGAAACGATCATGCGATGTAGTTCATCAAACAGGCTTTTGGTGCCATGAACCGGGCGCAGGTCAAACCAGACGGAGCAATACATCAGGGACTTTGGTTCAGGCTGTTCGATCCATTTGTTGAAATACTTCTGCCAGGTGCGAACCGGCTGACGCCATTCATCGATCTTTGCCATCATCTCGCCGGGGCAATAGACATATCCGACCTTGTGCAGGCCATCACAAACGTATTCGGCCAGCTTCTTGAAATATTCCCCATGCTGATCGGCATCATAGGCGTCATCGATAATCAGACAGTTATCCTGATCAGAAAGGGCGGTCTGTTCCTGCCGGCCCTGCGATCCGCCCGCCATCCAGACATAGGGAACAGGCGGTGGGCCGAATTGTTCCTCTGCCAGTTGCAGCAGGCGCGCGGTGGCTGCATCCGACAGGGTGGTTACGATATGTCCGGCATTGTAAGACGTCGCGCCTGCTTCGATCAGGTGGCTGAGAAGCTCTGGTACCTGAGCAATAACCTTTGCCATGTCTTCCGGTGTGGTCAGCTTGCCGATGCGTCCGGCCATGTAAACGGCCGACAGAGATTGGCGCGCGAGAAGATTGTTGGTGGTGATCATACCAACCGCCTTGCCATCCTTCATTACGGGCAGATGGCGGATGTTATTGCGCGTCATGGTCAAAAGGGCATCGAATGCAAACTGGTCCGGATCAATGGAGATCGGCTGTTCAGTCATGATGGCCGATACCGGCTCGTCATAGCTGCGCCCAACGGCAATAACACGATTACGTAGGTCGCGGTCGGTCATGATCCCGGCAACAGCACCATTGTCCTCGGTGATCAGCAGGCAGGATACGCGTTCCTTGCTCATCAATTGGCCTGCGTCGAGGATGGAGGCAGATTTGTCGATGCTGACAAGATCACGTGCGATCAGGTCACTGACCTTCACACTCATCAGTTTGAGCTGGTCATCGTCGCGGCTTTCAAGCAACTGCATGCCGCTGCGCAGGCGTTCGCCCCCCATCTTCGCGAAGAAATAGCTAAATTGTGGATACTTGCCCGTCAGGTCGTGGAAATCCTTTTCCGGCAGCAGGTAGCACAGGCTGTCCTCCAAGGTTGTAATGTTATTGGCTGCGCGACCATTCTGATACATGGCGCGCACGCCAAAGCATTCGCCCTCTGACAGGCGGGCAAGCAATTGCCCGTCAGGATCCCGGGTTTCGGTGCCGCCAGTGCGAATGATGTAGAGGTGAAGGCATTCCTGTTCCGGCGAAAGGACCTTGGTCCCCGCGCGGAAATAGCGGGCCTGCAGGCGTTTGGGCAGTGCGTTGATTTCTTCGTCTGGTAACAGATCGAACGGGTGATGCTGTTTTAGAAATTCGGCAATTTCTTCGAGTTCGATGCTCATGATTGCTTTCCTTCGCAAGGCCACGCCCTGAGGTCATTGTTGCCTGACAATGATCGAAAAGAAAAGCCCCCGGATCAGTGATCCGGGGGCCTGCAACAGTTTTTGGCAAACCGGTTGACCGATTAGTGGTCAACCGCGCTACCGGCTCCTTTCGGAACACGGATGTCTTCAATCATGACCTGGATATGCTCTGGCGGCTCAGCGGTGACTTTCGACACAGCGAAAGCAACGATGAAGTTCAGAACCATACCAACTGCACCAATGCCTTCCGGCGAGATGCCAAACAGCCAGTTTTCCGGCGTGTTTGCAATGATTGGGTCAAAGAACACACCTTTGTAGGCAAGGATATAGCCCATGGTGAAGACCAGACCGGTCAACATGCCGGCAATCGCGCCTTCGCGGTTAACCTTCTTGGAGAAGATCCCCATGATGATAACCGGGAACAGCGAGGATGCGGCAAGACCGAAGGCGAAGGCCACCACCTGTGCCACAAAGCCCGGAGGATTGTAGCCCAGATAACCGGCAATCAGGATGGCGACAGCTGCGGCAATACGCCCGGCCATCAGTTCCTGTCCTTCTGTCATGTTTGGTGTGAAGGTCCCTTTGAGAATATCATGTGATACGCCCGAAGAGATCACAAGCAGCAGGCCCGCAGCCGTTGACAGTGCCGCGGCGATACCACCAGCTGCGACCAGGGCAATAACCCAGTTCGGAAGCTGTGCGATTTCCGGGTTGGCCAGAACCATGATGTCACGGTCAACGCTCAGTTCGTTACCCTGCCAGCCGAACTCGGCTGCCTTGGCGGCAAACTCTGCGTTCGCATCGTTGTAATACTGGATGCGGCCGTCACCGTTCTTGTCTTCGAATTTCAGAAGGCCGGTTGCTTCCCAGCGCTTCATCCAGTCCGGACGCTCTTCGAATACAAGGTTCCCGTCTTCTGCGCCAACTTCACCAGTCTGGATGGTTTCGGTCAGGTTCAGGCGTGCCATTGCACCAACTGCCGGAGCGGTGGTGTAGAGCAGCGCGATGAAGACCAGTGCCCAACCGGCCGAAGAACGTGCATCACGTACTTTCGGAACGGTGAAGAAGCGAACGATAACGTGCGGAAGACCAGCAGTACCAACCATCAGGGCAAGGGTGATTGCAAAGATATCAATCGTTGACTTGCTGGTGGTGGTGTATTCGAGGAAGCCGAGTTCCGTCACAACCTGGTTCAGGCGATCAAGCATGAATTCGCCCGTGCCATTCACGGTCGAGCCGAATGCCAGCTGCGGCAGCGGATTGCCGGTCAGCTGGAATGCGATGAAGATTGCCGGAATGGTGTAGGCAACAATAAGAACGCAATATTGTGCAACCTGGGTATAGGTAATGCCCTTCATGCCGCCAAGAACGGCATAGATGAAGACGATACCCATGCCGACGATCAGGCCGGTAAGGATTTCAACTTCAAGGAAGCGCGAGAACACGATACCAACGCCGCGCATCTGACCTGCCACATAGGTAAACGAGATAAAGATCAGGCAGATAACAGCAACGATACGGGCTGCTTTGGAGTAGTAGCGATCCCCGATGAATTCCGGCACGGTGAATTTACCGTACTTACGAAGGTAAGGTGCCAGAAGCATCGCCAGCAGGCAGTAACCACCTGTCCAGCCCATCAGGTAAACCGAGCCGCCATAGCCAAGAAAGGCAATGAGACCAGCCATGGAGATAAAGGAAGCAGCCGACATCCAGTCTGCTGCGGTCGCCATGCCGTTGACGACCGGGTTAACACCTTTGCCAGCGACATAGAATTCGCCGGTGGTGCTTGCCTTGGCCCAAATCGCGATGCCGATATACAGCGCGAAACTCAAGCCGACGGCAATATATGTAAGGGTAGTAAGATCCATCTTGTCTGTCTCCCTGATCCTGCGTCAGTCGTCTTCACGAACGCCGAATTCGCGATCCAGTTTGTTCATCTTGGCCACATAGACAAAAATCAGTGCGACAAAGACGTAAATGGACCCCTGTTGAGCAAACCAGAAACCAAGCTGGAAGCCCGCTATTTCGATAGAATTGAGGGCATCGACAAACAAGATGCCGAAACCGTAGGAAACGATGAACCAGATCGCGATAAGAACCGAGACCAGCTTCACGTTTCTCTTCCAGTAGGCTGCGCTTTGTTCATCCATCGCGCGTCTCCTTCCTAGAAATGATAACTTTCCCTGCCGACATCTTTTTGTGTTGTCTTTGTCGGCTACATAAATGCGTGGCTTTGAATGCACCGAGACACACTCATTGCCCGTAATGGTCGATATCAGCTTTCGAGAGTCGCCATAAGCTAATCATTAGTCGTATAGAACAGGGTGTTAGGGCCTGTTGCCGTGGGTTGTCGGCTAAAAATAATGACGGAATCCGGTCGGTTTTTAAGGTGTGCAATGCAGCAATTCAGGCGTGCAAAATCCGAGTTGTTCGTGCCTAAAAAGTGACGTTTTTGCGCAGTACCCGACCTCTGACATGCTTTTTGACAGCTTTCTAACGTAGAATCGTCTCCGGACTTGGCCGGTTGGGGAGGATCGTTTGCGGCTTCTGTTGTTTGAAGTTGTTAAGACAGTGCCTGTCGGTTACAAACGGGCACAGTATTTTAGGCACGTATGCATACATGCCACAGTGATCTGACCCGCAAGGGGAAGACCCAACGAATTTTGGATGGGGAATTTAATGGCATCCTACCAGTATATTTACGTCATGAAGGACCTGACCAAGATCCTTCCGGGCGGTCGCGAGCTTTTCAAGGGCATCACGCTGTCCTTTCTGCCGGGCGTAAAAATCGGTGTTCTCGGTAACAACGGCGCGGGTAAATCAACCCTGCTGAAAATTATGGCCGGCATCGAAAAGGATTATGCCGGTGAAGCTTGGCCCGCCGAGGGCGTCAATGTCGGTTATCTTGAACAGGAACCGCAGCTTAATCCGGAAAAAGACGTTCTTGGTAACGTTATGGAAGGCTGTGGTTCGATCGTTGATGATCTCGCACGCTTTAATGAAATCAGCGGCAAATTCGCCGAGCCGATGACCGATGACGAGATGACAGAACTCCTTGCAGAGCAGGGTGAGCTGCAAGAACGCATTGATGCGGCCAATGGCTGGGATCTGGAACGCACCCTTGAAATCGCGATGGACGCCCTGCGTTGCCCGCCCAAGGATTCAGACGTTTCCAAACTTTCCGGTGGTGAGCGCCGCCGCGTGGCCCTTTGCCGTCTTCTGCTTGCAAAGCCCGACATTCTGCTGCTTGACGAACCGACCAACCATCTTGATGCGGAATCGGTTGCGTGGCTTGAACGTCACCTTGAAGATTATCAGGGTACCGTCATTCTGGTTACCCACGATCGTTACTTCCTTGATAACGTTACTGGCTGGATTCTTGAGCTTGACCGTGGTCAGGGCATCCCGTTCGAAGGCAACTATTCCTCGTGGCTGGAACAGAAGCAGAAGCGTCTGGAACAGGAAGCCCGTCAGGAAGGCAGCCGTCAGAAACAGCTTGCGACCGAATTGGACTGGATCCGTCAGAACCCGAAAGGCCGTCAGGCGAAATCCAAGGCCCGTGTTCGTGCCTATGATGATCTTGTTGCTGAGGCGGCAAAAGCTGTCCCGGATTCAACCAAGATCGTTATTCCGATTGCCGAGCGTCTCGGGAATGAAGTCATCACCGCCGAAGGCCTGACCAAGGCATATGGTGACAAGCTTCTGTTCGAGAACCTTGATTTCCGTCTGCCGCCAGGTGGTATCGTTGGTGTCATTGGCCCGAACGGTGCAGGTAAAACGACACTGTTCAAGATGCTGACCGGCAGCGAAACCCCGGATGCAGGCGATCTGAAGATCGGTGAAACCGTTAAGATGGGCTATGTCGATCAGTCGCGTGACTCGCTTGATCCGAACAAGACGGTTTGGCAGGAAGTTTCCGATGGTCTTGACGAGATTCTTCTGGGCAAACGCCCGATGAGCTCACGCGCGTATGTTTCGCAGTTTGCCTTCAAGGGCGCGGACCAGCAGAAAAAGGTCGGTCAGTTGTCCGGCGGTGAACGTAACCGCGTTCATTTGGCCAAGATGCTGAAATCCGGCGCGAATGTCTTGCTGCTTGACGAACCGACCAACGATCTTGATGTCGATACGCTGCGTGCGCTTGAAGAAGGTCTTCTGGAATTTGCCGGTTGTGCTGTGGTTATCTCGCACGATCGCTTCTTCCTTGACCGTATCGCGACCCATATTCTTGCTTATGAGGGCAACTCGCATGTCGAGTGGTTCGAAGGTAACTATCAGGAATATGAGGCGGATTACAAACGCCGCTATGGTGAAGAGGCAAGCCGTCCGCACCGCATCAAATACAAGCCGCTGACCCGTTAAGCTGGTTTGTCGCGTTAAGGAAAAGGCCACCGTCAGGTGGCCTTTTTTTGTTTTGGTGAAAGACAAATAAAAAAAGCCACCGTCTCAAGGAGGGTGGCTTCTGCATTCTTTTTTTCGGCGTTTCTTAAAGGCCGGTTTTTGCCTTAAGTGCCTCTGTCAGGGCGCTGACATCGTCATTATTCTGCTGGATGACCGAGGTGAATTCGTCACGCTGGGTAATGCCCATGCTCAGACCTTCGATGGAAACATCAATGATCTTGTAGCTGTCATCAAAGACCCGCATCCGCCAGACAATGTTAATGGGTGGGCCATCAGGGCGGACAAATTGCGATTCTACAAAGGTATCTTTGTTCTTCTGGACCTCATTGCCGACGACAAACTGCTCGCCGTTAAATTCCTTGAACTGGTTGGCATAATTCAGCGCCAGATAGTTCTGCAGAAGAACAGAAAACTCTTCGATCTCGTCTTTGGAAATCGATCGCCAGTAGCGCCCAAGAACGAATCGCGACACAACGTCCATCGCAAAGTAGCGATCCATCAGGGAGACGAACTTCTTGCGACGCACATCATCAGCAAGTGTCTGGTCAGTGAGTTCGTTGATGGCTTGATCAGCCATCGTCTGAATGACGTTGGCCGCACTGGTTTCCACAGCGACTTCTGCGATGACACCCGAATGCGAGCTGTTTGCCATCGACGGACCTGGCCAAGCCGCTGCGATGGCGATCATCGCGGCGGCTGGTATGGCGATCTTGCTGTTTGCCATGACGGGCTCTTATTCGCTTGCAGCTTCGACAGCATCGTCGAAGTCAAAAGATGCGCTTTCGTCTTCAACAGCCGTTGCCGGTGCCGGGGCACCGTTACGGATCAGCGTGTTGCGCTGCTGACGATAGAGGCTGCGAAGTGCTGCATAGTAATCAATTGATGATTTCTGCAATTCGTTGAGCTGGTTGATCGTCGCGTAGCGATAATGCAGCGCGCTCAGACCGATCGAGCCAAGATACAAAGCTTCTGCCGTGTCGCTGTTTTCAGCGCCCCAGGTCAGCGGGTTCGCAAAGTAATCAACGGCAAGGCCGGTTGTATCACGCAGGTTGGACGGGCCAAGCAACGGCAGCACAATGTATGGGCCGCCGCCAATGCCATAATGCGCAAGCGTCTGACCAAAATCTTCGCGGCGATACGGAATACCAAAATCAGTGGCAACATCATTGAAGCCCAAAAGACCAATGGTCGAGTTCATGATGAAACGCTGGAATGAGGCAGCAGCCTGATCCGGGTCACCCTGCAGCAACGCGTTGAACGAGTTCAACGGTTCGTTGATGTTGCGCACAAAGCTTCTGACCGACGTTTTGACCGGTTCCGGGGCGATGTCGCGGTACCACATGGCAGCGGGATACAGGACCATAAAGTCCACAGCCCCGTTTACGCCATGAACGACGCGGTTTACCGGCTCAATCGGATCGTAGTCACTCATGTCCTGAGCAGGTTCTGTGGATGCGCACGCGGTCAGCAAAGACAGCGATCCTGCGGCACAAAGTGAAAGCAAAGCTCGAAACTTCATTATTTTTAGCCAACCGATGTTCGATACACAGACTTCCCCTGACCCAAAACGCTTTTTAGTGAAAACACCAAAAAACGTTACCGATCAACCTTCTGTCGGGAAGGGCGATCACGTAACGCGCACGCCTCAGATAACCATCTGGTTAGCATAGGGGGAATTTAAACACCAGCATACAAAAAGTTGATCGGGATCAAGCAGTTTTGTGGTGTGATGTTTATGCAACACAATTGTGTGCGAAATTATCCCTTGAACAAATATAAACATATCTTTATATCTTTGTCATCGACGTGGAGGTCATTGACATGGAACAGGTTCTTGCAAGATTGCGTGCGGCTGCCGAAGCAACGCGGCTTCGTCTGTTGGCAATCTGTGCCGAGTGCGAACTGACTGTCAGTGAGATCACCCAGATCATTGGTCAAAGCCAGCCCCGCGTATCCCGACATCTTAAACTGCTGTGCGAGGCGGGCTTGCTGGTCCGTTTCCGAGAGGGCACGTGGGTGTTTTATCGCACGCCGCATTCCGGCCCCGGTGCTGACCTTGTTCAGCCTGTGCTGAATCTTTTGCCCAAGGATGACGAAACACTGTCTTTGGACCGTGCCCGTCTTGAACAGGTCAAGGCCGAGCGTGAGAAAATCGCGACAGAGTATTTTCGCGCAAACGCCAAGGACTGGGACCGGATCAGATCACTGCATATTGATGAGGCCGTGGTCGAAAAGGCACTGCTTGAAGCGGTTGGAGATCTGACGGGCGGACGGATTCTCGATGTTGGTACCGGCACAGGGCGCATACTTGAGCTTTTGGGGCATGAAGCCGAAGAAGGCGTTGGCGTTGATATGTCGCGCGAAATGCTGGCCGTGGCCCGTGCAAGATTGCAACGTGCGGATTTGTCCAACTGTCTTGTTCGGCAAGCAGACATGTATCAGTTGCCTTATCCGGGCGGCATGTTTGACCTTGTGACCCTTCACCAAGTGCTTCATTTCGCTGAAAAACCTGAAGCGGCCCTTGCGGAAGCTGCGCGGGTGCTCGCACCGGGTGGCAAGCTTGTCATCGTTGATTTTGCCCAGCACGAACATGAAGAGCTTCGAGAGGAACACGCGCATCGCCGTCTTGGATTTGATGATGCGTCACTTAATGCCTGGTTCCGCGCAAACAAGCTTGAGCCCGACAATGTGATCAGCTTGCCGGGCAAGCCGCTGACGGTTCGGATATGGGCTGCGCATCCGGCTCCGGGGGAGGTTGCGGATGCAGGTGAAAAAAGATCAGAGAAGGCCGCAGAGTAACACGCGCCAGTTTACGAAATTACCGCGATAAAAAGACCCGAGGATCCAACCCAAGGGACATCGAAGACAGGATTGAAATATTGATATGATG
>Ga0208684_1000383_pt1 | contig 34005 bp, 33 predicted proteins | sample MalvireepMed_b05_FD_184245 | JGI IMG/M metagenome (GOLD analysis project Ga0208684, IMG submission 184245) | Marine viral communities from the Global Malaspina Expedition - Malaspina viral metaG DeepMed_b05 (SPAdes) (version 2) | ecosystem: Environmental > Aquatic > Marine > Oceanic | place... | reverse complement strand
CCGCTGAACGTGGTCCCTCTGCCGCAGACCGACTTAGAGATGCGGGAAGAAGGGCTGCTTCCTTGGCTGTAGGTGATCGTTCGTCAGAAACGCACACGCTTCCAAGTGGTGAAGAGGTAGTCACGACTACTGATCGTGGGGGCATTTTTAGAGGGACCAGAAAGGACCGAAGAGAGGCGGCTGCGAAGCGTTCTGATAAGTTAGCCAGAGACATAAAGCGGCATGAAGCGGAGAGTAGTCGGCCCGTAGCAGATTGGTATGCGATTGGTGCGGGGTTGGCGAGTCCTAAACCCTTAGATGCGTTAGGTGCCGCAGCCCGTGGAGTTGGGGGTGCTGGTCGAGGGGCTAGTCGAGGTGTGCGCGGCGGGTCAATCAAGCTTCGGCAGGCAGCAGAAGCGTTGCGTTCCCCTGGTGGTGGGCGTCGTAGGTCTTAAATTTTGCGTGCTTGGATTGTGTTAACATGCCTAGACTTACACCTTCACAACTGGCTGAACTTGCCCGTATAATCAAACAACATACTGACCTATTCCTGGTTTCCCTTCTTGGTACGTCTGTTGTTTCCCAGGATGACATCGAGGAACTAATTAAGGCGGGGCTTATTCCGCCTGAGACTGACCCTAAACTGTTTGAGTACAGTTATGTGTTGGGAAAGATCAAAGCGATGCTTACGTCTGATAAGTATCGTTCCCTTACATTTGATGCGCTCAAAGAACTTGCCGGGGTAAGTTGGCACAAGATGGAGCCCCCCTCAATCTTGGAGCAGTTTAGGATTGATGCATCGAAGGCACATGCTGCAAGTGGGGTTCAGGGTATAGCTGACGATATCAAGAATGGCGTATTCAGGGATATGGAGCGTCAAATTACGGGTAACCTGACTGAACGTATTGTTCGGCAGGGGATTCGTGATGAGGTAGTTAATGCGCTTGAATCCCGGCGAACTGTTCTCCAATTAGCCTACGATATTCCTAGAAGGCTACAGTCCTATAATCGGGACTGGCTCAGGGTAGCCTCGACAGAGATGCACGCTGCCAGGTGTCAGGGGACTGTAGATGCTATCCGACAGAAGGAGGGGTTGTACGCTGGGTTTCCCGAAGAACAGGCTGACCAACGAGTTGTTGTTAGTCCTACGACGGGGGCGTGTCCTGAATGTCGTCGGGATTACCTCGATTTGAATCAAAAACCCAAGATTTGGAAATTAAGTGATTTAGAGGCTAATGGTACAAATATTGGTGTTCCGAAAAAGTTACGGAAACCTGTGCTACCTCCGCACCACCCCTGGTGTCTATGTGAGGTAGATTATGTTCCTCCTGGGTTCGATTACGATGCTCAGGGGAACCTTGCGCTCATGCGACCGGAGGATCTGTATGCAGAACTTGTTAGCGAACTGGAAAGGCGTGATCAGGAATCAGACGCATCTGCGTAATAGCACGGATTATTTTGAGCCCGGTGATCAAGAGCGGGTAATTGATATTAGTCATGCGATGGTCTTAGCCAGAGCGAAATCGGTGTGGGACTTGTTGGCAGAGGAGCTAAATAAATTTCCAACGGATGCGGTGGTAGTGAAGGCGATCATTCATACACAACATTCGAGTCATGGGGACCAATTCCTAGTGCGGTACTACGTCTGCGATGTATGACCTATTCATAGATGTCCCTGATCTAGACATTCTAGAGAAGGCGTTATTCCGCTCGCCTAAACCGGGGCATAAATACATCTCACGGAAGCGTAAGGGGGGTCGGTGGGTTTATACCTACCGTAAGACTCGTACATCTAGACATGGGCATGGTCATGCCTGGTCTGAGGATGAGCACTCTTTAGATATTCATGCAGACAGTCATAAGCTCGCACACTCCCCTGATCGGGCGTACCAACACTCTGCGTGGATGGGGGAGCTTAATGCATTTTTGGCTGCTCCTCGACGTAAGGTGGTGAAGCTGAAAAATATCAGCGGGCGCACGATGCTTACTGTGCGGTCCACGGGTAAGGAAGCAAACCCTTACATAGTCTTTGAGGGCAAGAAGAAGACGTACATGAAATCAACGAGCCACTTGGTTCGTTGGCTGCAAAAGATAATCAATAGACCATTTGAAGTTACTGATTCGTCTGGGATGGTGCATCACACTCTCACGCCCGCCATCGCGCAAGCATCACGCGCAGCAGTAAGACGTGAGGCGTGGATGACCGCTAAGTTTAACAAGGACCACCCATTCGATCCGTACCGTGGGTCAAAGCGGGATACTCGCGTGTTTCGAGATCGCCAAGAGTACGAATCTTGGTGGTCTAAAATGACTCAGTTGATGTTGGGAAGTCGCGGTAAATCTAAGGTGAAGGTCGGATCTAAAGCGATGAAGATTCGTCCCATGACTTCTTTGCTGGAGAGCGGGAGATTACCTTTTAGAGTAGAGGAATATACAGACCCTAAGACAAAGACTAGGGCATTTCGATGGCGTATCGACTTTACCGGGGGGCGAGTACCCGAAAAGGAGTTTATGCCGAAGTTCGCTGATGAGCACCTCGGTATGGTGATCGCAATTACAGCGAAGAATCTTGCCCGATTTTATCCGACAGATAAGAAGTCTCGTAATGAGTTATTTAATGATGCGAAGGCTGAAGCGCATGTTGGTCTGCTAGAGGCAGCACACAGGTATGATCCCGCCAAAGGATTTAAGTTCACGTCTTATGCATATTCTTACATTGAGCGTACAGTCCGTCGTTATTTGCAGGGGAAGCTCACAGCAAAGATAAAGACTGCTAAACCTAAGCGGACGGAAGAGAAGACTTCTGCGGCGGTTGAGTCAGCTATTGAGCGGTACTCTAAGCCTGTGAATCTCGATATGGAGACGCAGCACCTCCTCAAAGAAGCTTGGCGACGTGCTCAAGAGAAGAACTTTGAGAGGACTTTGGAGAAGGTCGGACCTGAGACTCCCGAGGGGTTAGCGGTATTTGATAACTACTTAACCTTCGCAGACACCCGCACATATGACGAGTCCCAGGATTGGGTCGCGGAGCACATGGATAAGCCTTGGGTACTCCCGATTGACGAACCGTCCTCGTATATTAAGACAATGGAGGAGCGTAAGGAGATCCTTGGGGATAAGGCCGGGAAGAAGCTGAGTAAAGAGGAATACGCAAAATCTGAGAAGAAGTGGCAAGGGATAGTAACTAAGCATTTTGCTGATAAAAAGAAGAAGTCGAGGTCTAAGTCCGAGGGCACTTACCACACGTTGGTTAGAGATATATTCCTAAAGATGCTCCCCAATGGGGCTGACTTCTCACCGAAGTATTCGTTTCTTCAACTCGCGGACATGTTCAGGCGGGATTTGGAGCGGCAGTTTGGAAACCCCAAGAAGCCCATTCTTACTGCGATACAAAGGCAAGATCAGATCAAGCACATGTTTGAGTCGGAGCTACCTGAGTTAGCTGCGAGCCCGTCAGTGCTCAAGTTCCAGAAAGAGTCTCCTTTGCGTAAGGGTCTACAAGACGATCTCGTCAAGTCGCTATTGAGTCTTTGGGTTGATATGGCGCGTGAGTATACGATTAGCAAGGCATTCGACTTCTTCCCTAGAGGGGATACGTTGCCGTATCATTGGAAGGCTGCTCAACCTTGGGATAAGACAGACCGAGAGATTTTCTCAAAGCAGGTGGGGCACTTATCTCGGGCTATGAAGCATGATCCTGAGCATGTTCAGGGTTGGGCACATGACCTTCGGGATTTAGTTAAGTCTGGGAAGATGTATCATGGTAGCATTGGGCAATTGCGCCCCGCAGTTACGTCCACCGCTGGTTATGGTGAGGTTGGGCACCCGTCAGAAAATCATCTCTGGGTGGGTAAGGCTATCCGAGAACATAAATATGATGCTCGAATTGTTCGTGCTCACAAGCCGGTGTTACATGAGTATATTAAGCACCTAGCTAGGGCTACTTATAAGGATGATAAGCCCATTTATCGAGGTACGGCACTATCAAGTGAGCACCTTGGTAAATTAGCTGCGGGGGCTACTTTTCATGCTGGAACTGTAGTTCCTTGGTCGTTATCGCACGCTGTTGCGAAACAATATTCTCTCAATCATCGAACAGCCAAAGAAAACCTAGAGTCTGCGCGTGCGGGGAAGATTCACTCGGTGGTGTTTCATGTGCATCATCCCAAGTACGGTACGGACATTTCTAATCTGGCGGGATTTCAGGGGGAGCAAGAGGTAGCTAGTGGTGGAAACTACCGGGTAATCAACACTCCCAAGATGCCCACACCAAAAGAAACCCCACTGGGCACGGTAACGGGGCCAGTCCATATTCATCTGGAGCATCTTCCTCACGACGCTAAACGTCCGAAGCTCAGTATCATTCGGAAGTCCGATGGGTACGATTGGATTGATCAGGAGGTAGAGGACGCCTTAAAGGAGCAGTTCCAACACCACCACAGACTTCCGGCTAACCCAGAAGTTGAGCAGAAGATTGTTAAGGCTCTGACGAGTATGTGGGTAGATCATGCTCGGGAGCACGTCATTGAGGATCTAGAGAAGGGGATATTTTCTTATAAGCAGCACGATCCGGCTGAGTCTCAGCGCAGGATGGATAAGCTTACAAGTATGATTCACTCTAAGGAAATTCCTGATGGGGGGCATATAGGTGTTCGTGGCCTGTTAGATCACGTCTATGAGGACGGAGCCCACTTCAATCTCGCGCAGGCTGTCCAGTTGCATAAGCACAACAGTCACCGTGTACGGAACGATAACTCCAAGGCGTATGCGTTTATCAAAGCTCTAGCTTCCGCACCGTATCAGTCGCACTACCCCGAAACGATTTGGCGGGGGTTATCCGTACCCAATCGGATGCTGGATAAGCTTACACCAGGAGCTACATTCCGTGGAGGTCGTGCTCGTCCGTGGACAAGCGATTCCTCGTTAGCGTCGGAGTACGCACAATCAAGGGTGCTGGCTAATAACACCGCTGGATTTAGATCCGGCCCGTCAGGGTTTTCTGGTGGGTTTGAGTACAATCCCACGGTAGGACAAAATCACCCTGACTATCATCAGGCTGTAGTGTTTCATGTACACCAGCCCAAGTACGGTACGGATATTACGCATCTGGGTGCGTATCAAAGTGAGCAGGAAGTGGTGTCGGGGGGCAAGTACCGGGTGAGTCACTTACAATCTGATCCCCACCAAGGGATTCCAACGCATGTTCGGGATATTCCTGTACGGCACGTTCATTTAGAGCATTTACCTCATGACGTATCTCGACCACGGATGCGGATTGAGAAGTCACACTCACATTGGGTAGACCCCGAAGTCGAGCAGTACCTACTGGATGAGTTTCATAACCACCATAGGCATGAAGGTGGAGAAGAGAATGAATAAGTTGATTACCAAGGAACAGATTGCGTCTTGGGGGTGTGAAATCCTAACTCCAGTTTACTACGAGGTGTTGACGGAGGTGGGGCGATTACGCAAGGCATGTAATGGGGACTTCCCAGCCGCAGAGCCGATGTTTGATCGGCTAGAGGAGGTGTGTAAAGCCGTTATTAGCACGCCTATGCGTGATGGGCAGTTACATTGGGACTCCGTTCCTTCGGGGGATTCGGTTTGGATTACCGCAAAGCATGGACCTATGGCGGGCGGGCATATCCTGATTACCAAACGTCCAGATGGGCTTGCAGCACTCTCTGGTGAATTTAAGAAGCGTTCTCACACGAAGATTCCACCTGCTCTAAAGAAGCCTTTTGATCCTGACGCAGTTCAGGGGGAGCCAGGACCAAAAGAGGCTGCTCCAAAGAAGAAAGCTGCGCCTGAACAAAAGGAAGTGAAGCCGAAAGAGCGGTCTAAGGAGATTGCTGCTCGTAGACACCTAGCTATGCGTATGGACACCGTTAAGGTGAGTAAGAAAGCGGAAGAGTTTGAGCGGAAGAAGCAGGAAATTCTTGAAGAGGAAGCCCCACAGATTCAAGCAGCGAAGGAGCTTTCTACAGAAGCTAGGAAAGCCTCGAAAGAGGCTGAAACAAAGCTTATTGAAGCGGTGGGTATGAAGCGTGCTTCGTACACCAAGGCTGAGAAGGCAGCGATTGGGGAGGCTGTTAAGGGGCACTATCAGCAGCAGGGCATGGATGAGGAGGAGGCAAGTCGAGTAGCGAAGTTTGCAGAGCGGCTACTCAACTCCCGTGACGCTCGACACCGTAAACAAAAGATGGTCGAGCGGGCGCAAGCGGTTAAGCGGAAGTACGAGGAGCGTAAGGTCAAGGGTGCGCGGATCAGCTTTGGTGCTGATGACACGGAAGATGTAAACGAGGAGGGGAACTATACCCCAACTCTACCCTCTGGTGAGTTCTCCAGCGGACAGACACTACCCGAATCTGAAGAGCCTACGACGCCTACGGAGTATGAGCCCCAAATTCCCGATAAGCGGGTCTACACTCTCCCAGAGATCCCTGAAGATTCATCGTCAATGAGCGACTCAGAACTAGAGTCTAAGTTGGCGAACCATTTCGATCATGAAGAAGCGTTTGGGCAAGAGGGGGCAAATATTCCTAGTGAGCACGTTTCTCACGACGAAGACGGCGTAAAAATTGTCACCGGGGACGATAGCTCTACCTCAGAAGTAGTGCAGGCAGCAGTTAAGGACGAGGCTGCGGCGAATGAAATCAAAGACCTGTTTGATGAGCATAAGACTAAGTATGCCGAAGCTGCGGAGATACGAAAGAATCTCAAAAGCAATAAGCTAAAGGCCAAGAAGTTCTCTTCATCTGCAACTTTGGAGGACATGAAGCTCCATATTAAGGAGGGTCTGTCTGACGCAGAAGTAGAGCGTGTCGCTGATGAGTACGTTGATCGTATCATGCAGAGTAATTCTGCTGCGTCGTTCTATGAGTCTATCGCGCATCATTGGAACGAGGATGTTGGGAACACGCTTTCCCAGCACACCACTGACGGTGCCTCGACTGCACTGACTGCTCTTATGCCATCCGAGATAACCGGGGCTCGATACGAGGCTGGAAAGCTTGTTGAGCATTTCGGTCCCGAGACAGCCGCGAGAATCCTAGCTTTCGATCTCAAGTCACAGTTGAGTGAGGAGAAGTACAAGAAGTTCATGGCTGGGGTTCGGGATAAGAACGCTGCTCAACTTGAAGAGACTGAGCGGGAGGCGTTATCCAAGCACGGCAGTTTGATGAATGAGGCTAAGGTCATTCAGGAAGATATTGATGCGGGACGGTTGGGCGCGGAGTCTGGCGCGTATTATCAAGGGAATAATCTTGAGCGGCAACGTCGGAATTTAGGGATTGCCTTGGGATCAATGTCAGCTAGTGCTGCGTTTTATGACGCGCTCCAGAAGGCAGCTAAGAGTAGCGATGCGTCGATGTCGATTATCTTGGGCCACTCCGATATTGCGGTACAGCACAAATTATCAGCGTTGAAACTTAATGAGGGTCCAAAGCTAGGGGTTCGATACGATCCGAGTAAGGGCTGGATTATTGATACTACCGCACGACACCTGAACCAAAAGCGGTTCGTGTCGCAAACTAAGAAGGAAGCCCGCAGGAATGATGAGTGGGAAGCGGTCAAGAACGATACCTCATCTACTGAGGGGTACACGTCTGAGGGGCTGCGGACTCACTTCCCAGATGATGAGGCGAAACTCAGGGCAGCAGGTTTACCCGCTGATTTAGCTGGGAAGCCCATCTCACTCCGACAGGAGCAGCGTAATGACCTTGAGTGGTACAAGCGAGCGGGTGGGGGAGTAATTGCGCGGACTACGGGTGCGGGCAAGACGCTTACGGCATTGGGGGCACACGGGCATGAGATCGCACATGACCCAAACTACAAGGGGCTGATTGTTGTCCCGCGTAAGGCAGTTGAACAGTGGAAGTCGCAAGCAGATGCTTTCACCGATATGGATGTACAGATCGTTCCTCCAGATGCTCCGTATGAGACACGCAAAAAGATTTATCAGAGTGTTAAGCCTGGGCAGGTATTGATTGTTGCCCATGACCACGCTGGAACACAGAACGACTCATTAGATATTCATGAGGCGGGATTTGATGGGGCTACCATTGATGAGCCCCAAGAGTTGACAACCAAGGGTAAGGGTCGCTTGGGAGCGGGTGCGCGGCGGATCATGAAGATCCCATTTGATCGGCGTCTTGCGCTGACCGCTACCCCAGCGAAGAAGAACGCAGTTGGTAGCTTTGATCTTGTACGCTGGACGAATCCAAACAACTCGTTGGGATACCGTACTCGATTTGATCGTGCATACGGAGGATTTGGGGAGGGCACTAACGCCCAAGACTCCGCTACGGTAGACGCTTTGTGGGGGGAGCTTGCCCCCTTTGTGAGTGGCGGGAAAATCTCCGAGTTGCCGTTCCGAATCTCAACAGAATCTAGGAATGTGTCTCGTACACCCGCTCAACTAGATCGTGCGCGTGAGATCGAGGCGGGGGCTCCTCAACGAATCGAGGATGCGATTGCGGCTGTCCCTCAAGAGAAGCGCGTGGGTCCGTGGAAGAAGCGTGCTCGGGAGCGGGTAATGCGTCAGGTATACAAGGACCACAGGGATAACTTGCACGGTGGGGACAGTGACACCAACGCGAAAGTGCAGTCCTTTGTGGATAAGGTGAAGTCTGTTGGGGAGGGGAAGAAGCACGTCATATTCGTAGACTCCCAAAAGCAGAAAGCGGCGATTAAGGCTGCGCTAAAGAAGATGGGGTACACGAACTACAATATGCGCGACATCACCTCCTCGCAGAAGTCCGGTCGTGTAGAGAAGTCGAAGCGTGAATGGACAAACGATAAAGAGGACAAGATCCCGTTCATCTTTGTAGACCCGAAGAGTTCTGCGGGACACAACCTGCAAGCTGGTGAGGTCATGCACATCATGGGTCTTCCAGAGACGGGAGCCGATTTACGTCAGCTAATGGGTCGGATCGCTAGGACGGATGATGCTGAGAAGCGTGAGCAGATCCACTTCGCTACCTATAACCATGAGGACTCTCCGTTTGAGATGCAGCGGAGAAATGAGCTTGAGACTCAATTGAAGGTACTACAGGCAACCGCACCGGCAGTCATGTCGGGAGGGTATTGATGAGTAAACTTATTCCTGAAATTCTCGCTCAAGCGATCATCGTGGACAGAAAGTGTAAGCAGCAAGCTGGTGAGCTTTCCCATCGAGCGCACCAACTCGTCAAACAAGCTAGGGAGTCTGACTCTGGTGAGCAGAGGCGCGTCCTTGAAGTGCTTGCCAACCACTTGAATGAGCAGGCTGGTAGATTGCGGTTCTCTCCTCGTCCAAAGGACTATGAACTCAAGCAGGTAAACAAGTCCTTATCTCAGGAGCTTGCGGAAGACCTCATGCAAAAGGGACTTAATGCAGTCCCTACGTCAGATTCAACTCTGGCGATTGAGGACTGCACGGCAACGATTCTCAAGTCGGAGTATCAACCCGATAATCCCATCGGGTGGACGTTCCAGATCACTGAGATCCCTGACACTGACTACACGGTACTAATGTGTAAGGCGTTAGATGACACGGTGCGAGAATATGTTATTCCTACTTCGGACTTGATGCGTAAGGCTCAAGGGGACGTAGAATATTTGCCATCACCGATGGTTGTTGAAGTGCCCGTATTTGACATCGACTGGATGCAGTATCGTGGGTGGGAGAACGTGCGGTGAATCTGGAACTCAACTCTCCAGAAGAGGTAGGTCAACACATTGACCGCTTGAAGAAGGCGCGTGACCTAGAATCCTATTGTACGGGTTGTGGGGACTGTTGCCACGCATCTGTTCGTATCAATAAGGCTAAGATCACGGTCCCTGAACTACCGTGCAAATTTCTCATGCTCAAGAGCAATGGGCAGTATCGGTGCTCAGTATACGAGGAGCGATTTGAGAAAGCCCCGTGGTGCCAAGACCTGTTTGGTGGGATGATCGAGGGGACGTATCCCACAACCTGTAATTACACCAAGAGCATGGATGCATACGCAGGGAGCGTGGAACTTCCTGACGAGGAATATCAAGTCGTTCGGGGGTTCATTCAAAAGGCTATCGCGTTGTCTCCTGATGCTGAGAAGACAGCCGAGTGCTTTCACCCAGAAGATTACTCTGCGTTCATGCATTCCGACCTATTGAAGTCGGTCGTGTTCGGTCCCGGCGAAGACTCCCCTTATGATTGGGTTCAGGATAATTACGAGAGGCTCCCTGGTGGTGTGCGTGGCATGTTATCGAGGAAGTTGGAGGATAAGTCTCCCGAGAGGGCGTATTTTGCCAAGCTAGGGGATCATGCTCTAATAAGGTCTTTGATTGTTAAGAGTATTCCTGAAATTGGGGATGAGTTGACTAGCCTCGAAGAGATTCTTAAAAGTCTAAGCGAGCAGCTAGACGAGCCGATAACTGAGAACATCACGCAGGCGTTAGACGTGGTGAAGTCCTCTCGACTCATAACCTCTCGTCACCAAAGTTATGAGTCGGTGGTATTTAATCGGTGGTTGTTAGAGAAGGCTGTCTCCCCAGATGTGATGCGTATCGTGGATACTGCTTATTGGTGGCGATTTGACGATACGGATATTCCTAAAGAGAGCGCACTTCTCGGTAAGGCTCTAGAGCTATCCGAGTTGGGGGTTGACTCAGGTGACATTCATAAGTCATTGGAACCGTCTACGAAGTTTCATGCTGTGCTGTCCGAAGACCTTAATCTCTTTAAGACTCTGAGTAATTTGTGAACAACTCGCCTGACATAATCTGTAATTGCGGCACTTTGCTGCTCAAGTCGTACCCTAATGGTCGAATCAAGCTGCGCTCTAGGATAGTCGTGTTTGACGGGTCCGATGCGTTGGCTCTTTGTCGAAATTGCGGTCAGGAGCATGGTGTGCCCCTCCAATTACATGGGGATACGCAGAAGTCCATGACCCACTTTGTGTTAGAGGAAAATTGAAGTGGGTAGTTTCCTAAAAGCGTTAACGATCCTTAAAGCCCATGATCTCTCCCGCACTATGGGGGGCGCATACTCCGACCAACCATACTCGGATAGCGATACAGCGGCGTCTGAACGCTTCGGTATGCTTGAGTGGGATAAAGATCCTACATCCGGCTGGCCTAAAGGATCGACAGGACCGAGAGGTAAAACCTCTAGCGGTAAGGACATTCACTTTGCCCCGTGGGGTGCGAACCAATTTAGAGGTCACCATAAGGATTGGAGTCGTCAAGACCACCTCGACGCAGCAGAGAAGCATGAGGAGATTGCAGGTAGAGCAGATGCGCCTGATCCTTGGGAGGGCACCAGTGCAGCATCGAGGTATTTGTACCACCATCATATGGCAGAGGCGCACGGGCACTCCCAAGATGAGAAACATCTGCGCTCTATGCACGAACTTGTAGGTGATCCTAAGTTCAAAGAGTTCGCAGACACACACAGGGGTCATCGTAACCAGGCTCTAGCTAGTGCTCGTAAAGCACACGGGAATATTCAAGCGGAAGACCCCGCTTCTGAACGCTTCGGGTCATTAGAGTGGGATGACGATCCCACATCCGGCTGGCCTAAAGGCACTAGGGGGCTTCTTGGAAGTTTTGAGCATGACGGTAAATCACATGACGTACATGACGTACCGTGGACTCTAAAAACATTCAGAGCACATCATAAGGGGTGGACTCCTGAGCGGCATGAAGCTGCCGCAGATTACCACGGCAAAATGTTCGACCGTGACAGAAGTAACCAGATGTACCACCACAATATGGGTCAGGCTCATGATCATATTGCCAGCCTCAAACGTGGATTCTTCCCCAATAACCAGCCAACAACGAGCAACTCATCGAAGTATCTCAAATTTAACTTAGCATCTGCGAGGAAGAATCATCGAGAGCGTGCCAAAGCTCCCGAAGAATCCCCCGCTTCTGAGCGATTTGGATTACTAGAGTGGGATAAGGCCAAGAAAGTACCTCCTGGTAGCCAGGGGCTTCTTGGAAGTTTTGAGCATGACGGTAAATCACACGACATACACGACGCACCGTGGACTCTAAAAACATTCAGAGCGCATCATAAGGGGTGGACCCATGAGCAGCACGACGATGCCTCCGACTATCACCGGATAACCGCCAGAAACCTTCAGCGGAGCCCAGGTTCACCTTCAAGGTTGATAGATTATCACCACAATATGACCGAGGCACATGATGCCGGTTCCTATCTGACGAGCCAGAATGTCAATCGGGAGAAGTTCACTAGCGACCTCAAAACTGCTTTAGCAGGTGCGAGGAAGGATCATCGAAAACGGCATGGAGAAGATCCCGCTTCTCAACGATTTGGATTACTAGAGTGGGGTAAGTCACCTCCTTTGGGTTCCAAGGGTGAGCTAGGACACTTCATCCATGAGGGTGCAAAGTACCCCATCCATGACACGCCACAATCTCCCGAGAGGTTTAGTCGAGATCACAGTGGTTGGAATAAGCGCGGAGCGGGTGGTCAGTCTCGACACGACTCTGCTGCCGATAGACACGCGGAACTAGCCCGCGAACACACTTCTGCGCTCCATGAACCTACGAGTAATACCCCTGGAATAGTCGGGCAAAGTTGGCGTAGCCATCATCAAGATATGTCTGAGTACCATACTGCTATGGAGCAGGCTCACGGTAATTCTCAGGCGATGGAGGACGCATCAGATAAGATGTGGGGTAGGGGGGCAGCAGTTACTCCCGCTCAAGCTAGGCAGCGTTCAGGTTGGACAAAAGAGGGTGCTCATCAAATCTCTAGGAATCGGCATTTTAGGGATGCCGCTCTTATGTTGGCTGGGAAGAATCATGCCCGTAGGCACCCCTCGACTGATGATGATGAAGCGTCTGAACGCTTCGGATTATTAGAGTGGGATAAAAATCCTACGCCTAGCGGTTCACCGGCACCTGCTGCGGGTGGGCGACGTGTTAAGTACGGTGCGGAGGGTGGGGGGCTATCTACCCATACGCAGTCAGACCCGCATCAGTTAGCTAGTGATTTACGCGCATCCGATGTTGCGGCAGATGTTGGGCGTATGCCGGAAGCTTCTAGCGCGATTAGGGGTCCGATACCAAGAAGGCACGGTAGCTGATAAATTTAGGAATAGTTTTTCTTGACTAAGAAGATATTCCTGACTTAATGTCTTGCCGTAGTGTTTCTCCTAGAGGGAGTTTTAGAGGGCAAAGTCCCTTTGGACTCCCTTTTTGCGTTTGAGGGGTGTATGCGCGACACGATTGAAGATTTTAACTTTTGGATGCCTATTCAAAAGGCAGGAGATCCCAGAGGCGAGGGTACTCGAAAGTTTAAGGGGGTCGCCTCTACCTCCCATAAAGACCTTCAAGACGAGTGTGTACAGCAGCACGGGGTTGATTTCGCGTATTTCATGAAGCACGGGTATTTCAACAACGACCATAAATCTGGATTTGAGAATAAGGTTGGGTATCCCACGTCCGCTAAGATGACCAAAGATGGTCTGTATGTTGAGGGGGTACTCTTCAACAATCACAAGGTCGCGGACGATATTTGGAAGCTCATGCATAGCATGGATGCTACCCCAGGAAACAAACGTAAACTGGGGATGAGTATTCAAGGAAAAGTTAAGCGCCGCATGGGTAAGCAAATCCTGAATTGCTGGATTCAGGACGTTGCTATCACTCCCGCACCTGTGAACACCAAGACTTGGATGGAAGTGGTCAAGTCTCTTGGTAAGGATGGGTGGGTTGAGCCTTCCGAAGAGCCGGAAGAGAAAGCGTTAGCCGCAGGCTATGGATCTCCGTTGGTCCCCGAAAGTTTAGACAGTGACGCGAAGGACCAACTTTACGGTGACCGGCGTAAGCGTCGGAAGCTGAATAAATCCCAGGCAATTGAAGAGATTCAGTTGCTACGCGGGTATTCCAGAACAACGGCTGCATTATTAGCTGATGTGATTTTCTCACACAGGGAGTGAGATTTATCGGGACGTAGCCCAAGAGGGCGTACTTTAACCAGGACGAGGGTATGAATAAATCGCAAATCATCGCCGGAATGGCAAAAGAGAAGAAGGGGCGATCCTGGCCTGACCCATCTCCAACTGAGATGGGAGAGGACTGGGATGACAATATTGGCAAGGATGGCACTGACTATGCTTCCCAGAAGATCGGTAAGAGCTTTGCAGAGCACGCTGCGGAGCATCCCGTACTGATCGAGGGAGCCGAAGTTAGCCCGTTCCTGAATGATCTGCTGACTGAGGTTAGCAAGTCATTTGAGGCTTTCGAGGGTCGTATGACCAACGTACTTCATCATAAGTACATTGAGTCTGCGGAGTTTGATAAGTCTCTCGGAGAGGCTGTCTTGGACATCGGGCATGGAGTCAATGACGTATCCAATCGTTGTGACTACCTCGATGAGTCCGTAGGGGGGATTGTTAAGTCCCTTCCTGGGCAGTCGTTAGGGAACGTGTCGTTCCTTGATCGACCGGGACTTACTGGCACCAGCAATCAACCCCCGTCGCAAGAAGCTATTCTTGACGCGATGGTCAAGGGTGTTGAAGCCGGTCAGATCGACCCCATCGAAGTCATTCGTTATGAATCTACGAAGCAACTGAGTCCTGAGATTGCGAAGTCTCTTGGACTTGATGGGGGCAACTAACATGGCAGAACGAATTACTGAGGGGGAGCTTCTCCACTCACTTTCGCGGCTTGAAGGGCTGTTGAAGGGTGGACCCGCTCCCGATGGTGAGGACATGGAGAAAGCTCAAATCCTTCAAGGGAAGGGCTCCTCTGGTGGACGCCTGGATCACATGGCCCCCGAGAAGTACGGGGACTCCTGGGATGACGGGATTTCTTCTGGCGGCACTGACTATAACGGTCGTGGCGGAAAAGCTCGCAAGGCTCAGGAAGACGAAGGGGACATGCCCTATAGTCGGAAGCAGGGTCGAGCCGAGGCAGAGGAAGAGGGCATGGAAGCCGCACCGGAAGGTGAGGAAGAGGCAGAGCCCGAAGGACAGGACGAGGAATCAGAGGAGAAGTCCAAGAAGGCTATTCCTAATCCCCCGTCAATCACTCGACCGGGTGGTGGAGGAGTTCGACGCTCTATGGCTAAGTCGCAAGAGTTTGCCACTGAGGACGAGAATGTCCGAAAGGGCGTCGAAGTCAGTGAGTTCCTTTATTACTTGCGTAAGTCGATTAACGACACGTTCTCGGATATGGAGCGTCGTCTTCGGGCTCAAATCGAAGTTCAGCACGATGAGCGTGGTGAGTTCGCTAAGAGCCTCGCAGAAGGCGTTGTTGGTATCCGCTCTCGACTTGAGAAGAGCGTGACTACGGTTGAAGAGGAGGAGAACGCTCCTGCTCATGCTCCCAAGTCGATTACTAAGGGCATTGAAGCGTCTGCCTCTGATGTCAATAAGTCGCTTGAAGATGTGCGTGTTCAGCGTCAGCAGACGTTGGACTCGTTGGTTGACATGCTCCAGAAGGGGCAGGTTCAGCCGTTGGATGTAACCAAGTTTGAGCTTTACGGAGAACTTCGGCCTGAGATTGCCAAAAGCCTCCAAAACCACACCTAAATAGGAGTTTAGGGAACGATGCACGATCAGATTTCTTTAATGAATTACCAGGGCGGTCTTAACGGCTTTGGTTCTACGTCTCAGGCCGACCTTGATGAACTCAAGAAGGCACTTGAGGCGGGTTACGCAATCACTAACCAGACTGGTGGAAGTGCGCTGCGTGTTGAGTCACTTGAGGCAAGCCTCAAGGTGGTTACGCACACCAACAGCCACATAAAATTGTGGAAGAAGATTCCCAAGTCGCCCGCATATTCGACCGTCTCGTTGGCGGCTTAGTAAGGTAACTTGCTATGAAACACTGGGTGAATTGCTGGGACGCTAAGGGAAATCAAGGGATTTCCTATGCCAATCAGCAGCCAAGCCACGCGAAGTGCTCTAGTAACGTGGAAGGTTCAGAGACTAGGACGGTGAGCAGCACAAGCAATAACCTGTCCCAAGAGCGCCCAGCACCCTTTATGGGTGATGATATAGTCCGACACTCCGAGGAAATTCGGAGAGTGAGCTTAAACGACTCACATAACAGTTGCGAAGAGTACAATCAGTTAGTTAGCTACGGTGCGGCAGATGCCGGTGCGTTCGTCCGTGAAGGGGAACTCCCCCAGACTCGGGACACGAACTACGCACGTCGTACTGCGCTAGTTAAGTTCATGGGCGTCGATGGCGCACTCCAGGGGCGACTCTGGTGTTAAATTGGGTGAATTGCTGGGAAGCTAAGGGAAACTGGGTGGTTTTCTATGCCAATCAGCAGCCAAGCCGAGTGAATACGCATAGCAGTATCTCGGAAGGTTCAGAGACTAGGGTTGTGAGCAGCGATAGCAATAATCGACCCCACGAGTGCCCAACATCTGCTTCATTGCAGATGATGATATAGTCCGACACTCCGAGGAAACTCGGAGAGTGAGTTTAAACGGCTCACGCAACAAGAGCACGAACGAGGTCACCCACCCGGCGACGTTGGTACATCCAGCGCACGGGGACGTAATTGCGCTCGAAAATCAGAATGGGATTCTCTACCTGCTTGAGCGGGTTGAGGACAGCCTGTTCCACGGTGATTCCGCTCTCGCCTTCGATGGTGAAGCAGAACAGTGGGATGGTCTGGATTCTCTCATTGATGTTAACTCTTTCATTGATCTGGAGGGGCAACCCCTTCAGGAAGCCGACATTGAGGAAGCTTCCAATCAGATCATTGAAGCGTTTGGTTATCCCACGGATATGTTCCTGGGCACCCGCGCAATGTCTGACCTGACCAAGACCTTCTACCCGCGTGAGCGCGTAAGCATTCCCGCCCCGGTAGGTGGACAGGTTGGTTTCGCTGTTCAGTCGATGGCTACTCAGGCTGGTGTTATCCAGTTCAACCCTGACGTTTTCCTTCGCCAGTTGAAGAGCCCCCCGGCTGCGGCTACTAGCCCGAATGCCCCGCTTGCACCTGCGGGTCTTACTGATACTGGTCCTGGTGCGGCTGCATCGGCTGAGTGGACTAAGCAGCTTGGTACAGTCGCGGTTGCTCCGACGTTTTCCTACTGCGTGACTGCTTGTAATCGCTTCGGTGAGTCTGCACCGTTTTTTGCTACTCCTGCGATGGCTCCGACTGCCGCAGAGGTTAATGCGAATAACTCGATGCTCATTCAGATCACGAATGCTGCTGCGGTTGGTGCGAATCCCCCCGAGTATTTTCGGGTTTACCGAAGTCGTCCCGGCGTTGTCACGACTACGCCTGGAGATTTCTCGGAGATTCTCCGTATTCCTGCTGCGAGCCAAGCTGGTGCTGGAACCACGGCTGGTGCGGATCGTAACTTCTTGATCCCGTTCACGGAGATTGCGTATCTTGGAGAGCTTACTCCCCAGGTACTTACGTTCCGGCAATTGGCACCACTCATGAAGCTGGACATCGCTGTGCTTGCCCCGGCTTACCGCTGGATGTGCTTGCTCTATGGAACTCCGATCCTCTTCGCCCCGCGAAAGTGGACCCGGCTCCTGAATATCGGTCGAATTTAGGAATATTTGACCGTACTTAGTTCGTAGGGTTACTGTCTACTCGCCAGCTTGGCCGGACGCCTTTGGTGGGTAGGCAGTAACCCAAATTTTCAGGTATATTAGGAAGCATGGGAAGTAAGGCTGAATTTGAGTTTTTTACCGGAAAGGGTCTTATAGAGGACGGTCATTATGACCGTATGGGGGCACAACGTAAGGATGCCGCTGGAAAACGTAAGACCTTATCTGAGATAAAGAAGAAACTTGTTGAGAGCAGCTTAGAGACACCAGTTAATTTAAGAGATACCCGAGGGGATATGCTAGTCATCAAACATCAGAACATGCGGAATAAAACGCTTGTAGTCGGAACTACGGTTTTCATTTTTGATGAGAACTCGATTGCTCGCGTACCCCGGTCAGCTAGGGCAGACTTTGAGTCGTTACTTCGACAGCCTGGGTACTCCGCACCATATGTGCAGCCAGCTACCGCTGCTGTCGTGAAGGCAGAGCCCCCTGCCCCAGTTAAGGCAGAACCTAAGAAGGTTGAAGTTAAGGCAGAACCTAAGAAGGTTGAAGTTAAGGCACCAGCTAAGAAAACTGAGACTAAAGCGGTAGCTAAGAAGGCTACGAAGAAGGTTACTAAGCAAGCTTCCAGCAAGAAGCTATCAAAATCCACGCCGACCAAATCGGCTAAGAAGAGGAGCGGTAAATAATGGCAGTTCAATTGAAGACCCTTGTAAACGACGTTGGCTCGGCTGTTGTCGATGAGATGGCGAGCCAGCTTAACCGCGCTATCTCGGTTACCCCGTTTTCGGTGCTTCGCCAGCCCATAGCGTCCGCTGGGACGGGAGCCGCCGATGATATCCTGTTTGGAGATAACGAGCGATCTTCTGGCGTCCTGTTGGTAGCGTCTGAAGACATGTTCGTGACGAGCGTAAAGTTGTGTTTTGTCGGATCAAACGGTGACGCGAGTACCCCCGTACAAACTACGTTTGCTTTGCTTCGAGTACCGGCTACTTGGATTCAAGGAAATGGGTCTACGTCGCAGACGCAGCTTTTAGCGGGCTCCGCAATTGATGGGATTCATGGTGACTTTGCGGGTGTTGCGCTCGGTGCTGCTGGCACTTACCAAGTAGTTTTTTCCACTACTGGGGCGGTGTTTTCATCTGCGAACCGTTTTCAAAGTGGCGAAGTCGGTGAACTGGTCGGCCTTACGGCTACGGGTGGTGCGAGCGGTATTCTTGCTGCCAACCTGGAAAGCACCTTGGCGGGTACAAACTTTGGTAACTCGGACCCAGTTTCCATCACGGGTGGGTTTGCGATGAATGCGGGGGATCACTTGGTGTGGGCGTACTACAATAAGACTTCCGCGAATGTCTCGCTTATGGCTTCTGTTGGGTATCGTCCGGTGAAGGATCAGTTGAACCTGTCCCCGACGTTTACGCAAAAGCCCTTCTTTACGCGGGGACGCTAGTTACTCTAAGTTTCGAGGGGTACTATGGCGGGTAGAACGAGAACATTTGTTGATAGCACGGGCTCTCAGGCAATTCTCGGACTCCAAGAAAGCCTTATGGCGGGGAGAACCTATGGTAGTGGGTCTGGGCAACCTGCCGCTCATGGATCAACTGCAACTAATTATCTTTGTTATACGTTTACGCCCCTGCTTTTGACGAATATTTTGGTCACGAACACCAGTGGAGAAAACTGGGATCAAGCTGCCTCCCACCTATTTTTTGGCTGGTCTGCCACAGTAGGTGGTGCCCTCGTCGGTCCTGCCGTTGGGCACGCTTATGTTGGGGGATTCAATGTGGGTGCGGGTGTTCCTGCTGGGACCACCGTTAATATGGCTGACGCCGCTCAGTTAGCTTCGATTGGATCAACTTCGAGTGCGTTAAAACCTACGCTTATTCCTGCTGGTCATTATGTTTTGGTTGGGTTTGTTAATCAGGAGGGGGCGTCTACAGGGATTTTTACCTTATGGGAGGGGGCATCTACTTCTGAAAGGGTAATTATATCGCCTCAAACACCTGCCGTTCCCTCGACAGAAAAGCTCAACACCGTTCTTATTTAGTGGGGTCACTGTGGTAGTAAGAGGTAGGACGAGAACATTTGTTGATAGCACTGGCTCTCAAGCAATTCGCGGACTCCAAGAAAGCCTTATGGCTTCTAGAACCTTTGGGGTGGCTGTTGGTCCCTCCGCCGCTCATGGGGCGGCTGCTACGAACCATCTCTGTTACACATTTCAGCCAATGATTTTGACGAACGTGATGGTTCTTAACGCCAGTGAAGAAGCGTGGAACCAGGCAGCATCTATACTTTCAATTGTTTTTTATGCATCGTTGAGTGACCCTCCGGTGGGGGAGTTGGCGATTGTTACTGGATTTAACCTTGGTGGGGGCGGGGTTACCCCATTTGGTGAAGTTAACATGGCTGACGCCGCTCAGTTAGCTTCGATTGGGTCAAATTCGAGTGCGTTAAAACCTACGCTTATTCCTGCTGGTCATTATGTTATTGTAAAGTTTGATAATAACGAAGGGGCCGGGGAAGTCGGAATTTTGTCTTGCTGGGAAGCTGCGACTACTCCTGAAAGAGTGTTTCTAGAGCCTAGAATACCCGCCACACCTTCGTCACAAAATCTCAACACCGTTCTTATTTAGTGGGGTCACTGTGGCAGTAGTAGGAAGGACGAGAACATTTATTGAGAGCACTGGCTCTCAAGCAATTCGCGGACTCCAAGAAAGTCTTATGGCTTCCAGAGTGCGCGGTACTGCATTTAGTGAAGCTGCCGGGGATGAAGAAACAGCGGAGAACCTGTTATTTTATACCTTTCAGCCCACAGTTTTAACCCGCGTCTTAATTCATAACTTTAGTGGCGTTACTTGGGGTAATGAGGATTCTACTCTTGAGATTGGGTATTACACCCATGCTGGGCTTCTTGCTGAAGAAGGTGAGCCTGTAGAGACGTTGGCGTATGTTACTGAATTCGATGGGGCTGGTGGTGTTCCGCCAATGACTGCTGTTGATATGAGCGATGACGCACAATTAGCTACGCTTGGCGCGGAATATCGCCCATTACGTCCTGTAATTATTCCTGCTGGTCATTATGTCGTAGCATTTTTTGATAATAACGAGGGTGCTGGTGCCGTCACTATCTTCTCATTGTGGGAAGCTGCGTGTACCCCTGAACGTGTACTTTTAACCCCGGCTTCTCCAGCGGTCGCTGCGTTAGAAGTCGATGGTGGAGCCTTAATCTAATGATGAGTTTAGCCGGGAGGCCAATCCATAGGAACGGGAACGCCCCAAATAAAGCGTCAGCAAACGCTGATCGGATTGATTTTGGGGCGCAAGTTAAATACGTCCGTATTCGTAATACCCACGGCTCTCGTCAATTAGAGGTTTCATTCGATAACTGTAATACGTTTGCTACTATCCCAGCAATCGAGATCGACAAGGCTTACACAGGGATTTTAGAGGGGCACTGGTTTTTAGGTCACCTGCATATTCAGTCAACGTCTGGCGGGACGTGTTCTTACGAAATCATCGCTACCCAGATGACGTGAACGCTCCCAATGTTACACGGTACTAAAGGATCGCTGGTTATTCTCGTTACCGTGGCATTTGGTATTGGCCTCCTGTTTAGTTGTGCTGCGTTCAGCACCGAGATCACCTCGATTACTGAGGACGCTGCGAACGGAATTACCTCAGAAGTAATTCCCGTGCTGCTGTCTATAGGTACGGCAATTGGTGGTCTAATTGTTTGGTTAGTTAAGCGATTAGTAAATATTCTTGCTTCTGAAATGGATGCCACCAGAGTAGCGTTCACTGATACTTTAACCTCCCTAAGAGAAGCTGACTCTGACGAGCGGGCCAAAGATCGACACAAGGATGCCGAGGAGCGTGCAAAGGATCGGTTGGAATTTGCACACACTTTGCGTACAATCCTGTTAGTGAAGACAGACGGCAGCGCGGATAAGTGGGACTCAGCCTGATTTCATCAGATAAGTAAAAGCTTACATGCGGTCTAACCCCAATCCAAGGAGGGTATATGGGGAGGAGGCACTTAGTAGGCGTAATCAATTTCCGTAACGGCGTGCGGGGTGGGTGATGGCACATCATCCCGACCTCCCTTGGCTAAAAGCCTATGCGGCCCGTTACGGTGAGAAGATCGTTAGACATAAGCGAAGCAACCGTAGAGTTGCTACAACTACCGGACTCTCATTGGAGCGTGCTGCGGCACTATGTCGGTTTGTGCGCTGCGGGGATTTACCTAGCGTGGCATTGGGTGCCCCTAACTCCACCATCAAAGATCTCACCCAAGCCCATTCAACGGAAGCACAAGAGATACCGAATCATCCGTCAATAGGGGAGCTATCTCGGCTATTGGAGGATTATGAGGAGCACTCCCCAGACGAGATAATTCGTACAGCGTATCGGTACGACAAGTCCGAGGATTGCTACACGGTCACCTTGGTGGGGGAACCCCCGTTAGTAATGCCGGGGGATATTCACCGGGCTATCATAAAGGCATATTCATCCTTTAATGGTATTCCTACTTCGGTCAATAAATTAGCTCGCGTCCTCAAGTGGGGGCGACCTAGAGTTCGTAAGTATCTTCGGGCCTTTGGTATGACCCACGATGGGGCACCGATGACCGATGAAGAGGTCATCCTGTCCTCTACAGAGGACATTGTTCAAGACCAACTTGCCTCACTCAAAGCAGCGAAGTGGGATCGAGTAGAGCGTGCCAGAGAAAGCGAGGTGAGGAAGGCTGCACGTCTTTGGTGGGATGCCGAAGCGAGACAAGAGCACCTCAGTTCGCTTTTACGAATCGCTGTGGAGTCCATTGATCCGGTCCCCCCAGTACCAGAACCGGAGCCAGCTACAAATACTCCGTATTTAGGAATACTCGCGCCAAGTGATTTTCATTGGGGACTCCGTACAAATGCGATGGAAACTGGAGTTGATTGGGATCGGAAGGCTGCGCGGAAGACGCTGTTGAAGTGCATTGATCGGCTGTTCAACAAGTGGAAGCAGCATGGTCGTCCTGACAAGATTCTCCTTGTCCTTGGGTCAGATTGGCTACATGTGGATAGCTGGGATGGGAGTACAACGAAGGGCACGACTCAGGACGTTGATGGAACATACGCTGATATCTTCATCACCGGGCTAGAGATGGCTAGGGACTTAGTTGAGCGGTGTGCTTGGTTGGCTCCGGTGGAGGTCGTAGTTATTCCTGGTAACCACGATAGGCAAAGCTCGGTGGCACTCTCGGCATTCCTGCACGCTTGGTTTCGTACTTCTGAGCACATCGCGCCCCCAGACCTATACGACCAAAAGTCTCGTTGGTATACTGTGTATGGGGAAACGTTAATCGGGCTTTGCCACGGAGATGGGGTTAAGCCTGAGAAGATGGGTCCACTAGCTTCTGTTGAAGCTCGCGAGCTTATGGGGAGGACCAAACGTACTGTGTTCTTTCATGGGCACCACCATCATTTTGAGGCAAAGGACATTAACGGGGCTAGATGCTACAAACTCCCCGCTCTGGTTCCTCCTGACCGTTGGCACCAATTGAAGGGGTTTACGCTCGCTCAACGAGGTCTGAAGGGGTTTAGGATTGATAAGGCGTCCGGTGAGGTGGACATATTTCAGGTGCTTTATAAGTAACCTAAACTTGACTGGGGACGTTACCAACTCCAATATGCACTAGGAATATTTTGAGGAGATCCTTATGGCGTTCCTGACAGTCGGAGATGGAGATGGGGGTGGCGTCCTCAAGACAAACGTACTTACTCGTATGTACGCTAATTTCGGTCCAGGTGAGGGAGCATCTGCCAGCACATTTCAAGTCAGGGATTCTGTCACTGGGTCTGCGGTAACTTTGTATGATGCCGCTGGAGCAGCAGTTGTTGCTGGGGGGACAAGTCCAGACCCCATCAATATGACTCAGAATCCCGTCATACCTTCGATCTACTTTACTCCTGAGTTCAAGATTACCACGGCTGGTAATTATATTGCGGTAGTCGATACTTCGGGTATCGGACCAGACTTTGAGCAGATGTTTCAGGTTACTGCTGCGGGGGGACTACCCTCCGCTACGATGAACCTCTGCACCATCTCGGATCATGTTATTGACCCGGCTGGGGTTGCTATGGAGAACGTGGGCATATCAGCTAGGGTGCTATCCGTACCAAAAATCCTTTCAGGGGCAGGTGTGGCTACGCAGATAGTACAGGCGTTTACCGATTCTGCGGGGTATTTTGAACTTAGTTTAATCCAAGGGGTTACAGCGGACGTGATTATTCCTGAAGTTGGGTACAGGAGATCGGTACTCGTTCCCTCCACAGCGACCGCTAACTTGTTCTCGATAGCATAATGGCTATCACCGGAATTACAGTCGTTGAGACTGATTTAGACGATTATTCTCAATATGAGCGGGATCGGGACACCATCACGGTGCGCGTCATCGGGACACCGGCTCAACCGCTACTTAACGATCAAATCACAATTGATCTCATCAAGGCTAGGCGAAATCGGGACGTTGTAGTTGCCAGTCAAATATACACGTTTGATGGGGTGGTGAACGACTTCAATACCAATGGTGTCGAAGTGACGTTTTACTTGCCCGATGTGCGTACCGCACCTGATCTCATTCGATTGATGAAGGCGGGAAAATACTTCGCTAAAGCCGAGGATACTGCGACTGAGTTGATCACCGCTAGTTCTGATGATTTTGATGTGTCTATCATTACTGTGTCTAGGTTACGAAGTGATTACCTATTTGGTTTGGATCTTCAAGCTAATGAAGTTCGGGGGTGGAAACTGCCACCTGCGAACATCACTGGTGTGACATTGAGCGAGGTGTCCCGCGCACACCCTCTTGCATTATACTCGTTAACCTACACTGTTAGTGGGGCGCGATCTTCTCTGTCATGGGCAGGTGGAGATGACGTAACAGTAAATGCGGGTGGGGTTCGTGACTACATGCTTCCTGCTCCGATTGGGCAGGATTACGTTATTGTAAGGGTCGATCCCAGATTGCTTTCAACGACCTCTCAAGTTGATCAACTCTTTGTTGAAGAGAAGCAAATCGAAGATGAGACTTTGCGTAGATACATACAACAAGCTGTCTCACAGGTGGAGGATACAACACTCCAGGTATATCTGGAGCCCACCCGGTGTGTAACTGATATCGACCCCACACAGATTACGTTCTCATCGCAGAACCTTAGTCCAATCGTGTTGGATGCTGATTTCGATTTCATTACAACCCCGGTCACCTATTACGCCCCTAACAGTGCTAAATGGATTGATATTCAGTTACCGATGTATCACGTCTTACGGGTAGACAGCCTCTTTGGGGCAGTTGCTAACACCCGCGTTGTGGACATCAATTTAGAGTGGGTAGAACTCGCGGAGAAGCAGGGCTTTGTCCAGCTTGTGCCGTTTAATCAAGAGATTGCGTTTGATTTCATCGGATTGGTCTTTGTTGAATCTCTTCGCGGAGCGGTGGAGATACCCTCCTTTTGGAGATACAACGTCTTGGCTGGGTTAAGGGATGTTCCTGGCGACGTGCAGGAACTTATTGGTCGTATGGCGGCTATTCCTGTTTTGACTGTTGCCGGTCAGGCGTTCCGGTCAGGTTATTCCAGTCAGAGCATTAGTCGGGATGGTGTGAGTGAGTCAGTGAGCTACACCGCATCTGCCATCTACGGCATCTACTCGGCATCAATTGAGGACCACCGACGTTGGATTAAGGACCATGTTAAGGACATGCGAGCGAAGTACCGTGGCCTGAACTTAATGGTGGTCTAATGGCAGGTAAGCGGCCCGAAAATCAGTCGGCAAATCGTGCTATTCGACATAACAATCGGGGTCAACGTACTCAGGGGCTAGGTTTTCGTGGGCACGCGGCTCTTGGATTGGGTTTTGGAGTAAATTTTCAGGATAACCTGAAGCTTCAAGATGAGTTAATCAACAGTCGCGGGGAGATGGTCATCCACTCGATGGGTGTTGCCTGCCCCCGTTGTCGTTCTGGGGATTCCGGTGACCATATTCTGCGGGTCGTAGATTGCCCTAGCTGTGAGGCTGGATTTCTTTACCGTAACCCGCGACATATCCAGGCGTTGATTACCAGCATTAGCGCATCTCGGGATCTTATCGAGGGTGGGTTCGTCATTCCTGGGGATTGTGTGATGTCCACATCCCCTAAGTTGTCCCCCCAAGTTACGGACTTCGACACTGTACGATTTACATGGCCCCAACCTGTGAATGACGGGCAAGTCATCGTGCGAGGGGCGCAATACCGTAGGTTGCAGAGGCAGCTAGGTAACGACGCCAACCCGACAAATATGGGCGGATCTTCGGTAAGTCTCGCAGAGAACGAGGACTTTTTGCATTACCACGCTGCCGAAGCGTTGCATGTTGAGGATGAAGACGGGGTTATCTACTACCAGGATGCTGACTTCGTGTTCGATGGGAAGAAGATCCGGTGGCAGGGTAGTATTCCGATTAGGAATAAGCGAATTGTAGTAAAGTATCTCGCCTATCTAGAGTGGGTTGTGTTTAATCCCCCACTTGAGCGGCGTGATGTGGGGAAGAGTTTGGGACCAAGAGTTATTCTTCGTCGTCGACACATTGTTGATCGTCAACGTAATGACGCTGACAAGCTATCGGACATCACTGATCCTACGGTCAATGAATCCGCACATAGTGCTACGTTATTCACTCGTAAGGTGACGGTTTGATTAAGATCGTAAAGATGACGATCCCAACCGGATTGGACCCTAATGATGCCGCTCTCAAACGGGCAGTTAACACTGGCTTACAGGCAATCGGCGTACAAGCCTACGCTTATTGGAAGAGCATCGCTGATTCTGAGTTGAACACGTCGTATGCGGATTATGTTGGGTCATTGAAGATGCTGCCTTCTCCTGGTGCGGGTGGGCTTGACCGAATTGATATCGGAATTAGCGGGTTCATCCCGATGGCTGTCGAGTTTGGTACACCTAAGTTCGATATGAAGCGCCGTTTATATGGGTCTGCTGGTACGGGGCATAGGCACGTTCAGTTTGATTTATTTAGGCGTATCAGGGTGTCAAAGAAGACAGGCAAGCTATACGCTATCGTCCCGTTCAGGCACGGAACTGAGGGGTCCGCTGGAAGCCGCAGGATGCATGTGCCCCCAATGCCAATTGTTAAACAGATGGTGGGCGCAAAGCGTGGCACAGTGCTTAAAGGTATTGCTGATAGATATAAGACTCGGGGTACGGCAACTGGGTATGTATCTCAAGTACCTCGATATGAAAAACTAACGAAGATGAAATCTGGGTGGCATACGTTCCGTACAATGTCGGAGGACTCAGATCCGAATTCGTGGATTCACCCAGGATTCACAGCGCACATGATTCATGAACGGGTGATAGCGCACATTGAATCGACTCTTGCTCCCCAGATTATTGACCCGCTCATTGCGTTACTTCGCCGCTCAGGAACCACCCACTATCATAGGTGAAACTATCTTCAACTTATGAGTATTTTACCAGAAGTCATATTACAGAATTTGCTTGTGCGCGGGATTCAGGCGGCTCGGGAGGACGAGTATACCTTAGACATTTTACTTAGGAATATGGATCAGCCAGCGGTCGCCTCACTCAAGAAAGTTCTCAAGAATACCCCCATCGACATCACCTTCAATTACCCGCGAGAAGATTCACAATTCCCCTGCATTGCCATTCTCCTCAAAGGTGAGAACGAGGAAGAGCCCCTCATAGGTGACTTCATTGGTTGGGGGTATGGTCCTGCAACCATTGATGGAACCCAGCCGGTGGGCTCTGCTGCTAGGGGAAGTGTTGGGTCCAGTATTCGGGAAGAGTTCTTCTTTGATAAAACTGGGAGTGCTACCCCAGACACCTCACCTATAACGGAGCCTACTCAGACAATCGTTGGGGAGGCTAGAAAGCTTCTTAACGACGATGCCGTTCCGAAGATGCGTGAGGGGACGGGATTCAGCGTCACATACTTATTACAGGTGATGACGACACATCAGGAATTCACACTATTTCTGTATATCCTGATTAAGTTCATCCTGATCAGGAACCGCTTGATGCTTGAACGTAATGGGTTGATTGGACTCACAATGGCGGGGACAGATTTTGTTCCTCAACCCGCATTCTTCCCAGACTTTGTGTTCAGTCGAGGTCTAAGCATCCGATTTACTAACTACTTCGATTACTTCATTCCCAATGTTGAGGGGCTCGCTAGTTGCTTTGGGATCACTTTAGGTGTGATTGACGGGGATGGGATTGAGACTCCCATTTCGGTATTAAGCCAACCCCCATCGTTTACCGGATTAACTCCATCGAGTGCTTCTCTAGGCGTGCAGACCATCATTATTGCCACGGGCACAAACATACAACGGGAAGCCCTACTTCGATTCGATGACATGCCGTACTCTGTCACTGGTCCTACGGGCATAGAGGTGCTCAGTACGGAATACATCGACGGGAATAAGCTCAGAGTTACCATCATACCTCACTCCACGGGCACCACTGACGTGACTTTAGTTAACCCAGACCTGTGCGAATCAACCCTCGAAAATGGTCTGACGGTTTCGTAAAGTTGACACGAAACTCTTGAACAGGAATATATGACCCATGACAACTTCTCCGAAGAAGCGGACCCCTACTAAGAAAGCGTCGAAGCCCGTTGAGAAAACGGAAGAGTCGTCTGCCCCAGTAGTAGAGAAGAAGATTTACCGGCTGGAGAAAGTGAAACATATCCCATTGGACATCTACATGCTGGCTAAAGGCGTGCCCGCGCACCACCTCCCAGCTATGAAGAAGTTCGCTGGTCGTCGTAGAAATGCGACGGCAGAGCAATGGGAAAAACTCTTCTCGAATTATTAGGAGCGAGATATGGCACGCTTCGTCGTCTTTAATGGTCTAACTCTCGTTCATCCCGGTGGACTCAGCAAGGTCGATGTGTCTGCAATGGCACAGACTGGTGTTGGTGTTACCGGGATCATTGGAATTATCGGAGAATCCGATGGTGGTACAGGTACTCCGCGTACCTTGATCACGATGGATGATCCTAGTGGTGCTAGGGCTGTATTTCGTAGTGGCCCGCTTGCGGACGCTATTCGGTTGGCGTTTGAGCCTAGTTCGGACCCGCGTATTCCTGGTGGCGCGTTCCGTGTAGTGAGCTACAAGACCAACTTGTCTACCAGAAGTGCTGTCGTGCTTGAGGACGCAGCGTTTCAGGACATGATGCGCCTCGAAAGTAAGGAGTACGGCACGTCTGCAAATGCCATCACGTTTAGTCTAACCGAAGACCCGATTAACACCGCGCAGTACATGACGCAGGTGACTCAGGGTGATGTGAAAGAGATTACCACTAACATCGGTGGTAACTCTCTTATGACGCTTTCGTTGAAGGGACCGGATGCCCCTATCGTCACCTATTCGGGTACGGCTGCTGCTGCAAGCACTGTCACTCAGATAAACGACACCTCGGTGGCTGCCGGTACGGCTAAAGTTGGCTGGTTTGTTGAGATTCTGACTTCTTCGGCGCCTAATATAGTCGGAGAAATTCGTCGGATCACCACGGTGACTGCCGGGGCAAGTCTTGCTGTTTCTGCGGGCACAGCAGCCGCAGGGTTCTCTGCCGCTGTTCCGGCTGGCTCAACGTATCAAATCATCGCCGCTAGAGTGATTGATGGCACGTTTGATGTTGCTCCAACGTCTGACACGGCTAACATTTCCCCCGCTCTTGCTGGGGGTGGGACACTATTTTTAGAAACGGCTGCGACCAATTCTTTAGTTGGCATGATGCTCCGCATTACCAGCGGTGAAGGTGAGGGGCAAATCCGTGTTATTAGTGCTCAGGCACATGCTGGTGGTTCTTCTGGTGGGGATATCACTGTAACGCTGGCAGAGGACTTTGATACCGATCCTGCAAGCGGTGATTCGTTTGCAATCGTAAATTGCACGGTAGCGACAGCCTCGATTACTGGGGCAACTGGTGCTGCGACCACTATCGCATGTACTCCTACGTTACACACGGATACTGAAGCCATCGCAGGTATGGGGCATGATCTGAGTGTTACTCTCACGGGCAAGACTGTGGCTCAGGTGGTGGCTGAGATTAACGCTCAAGTTGCTCTCTCCACTCAACCTGCGATTGGCGGTTTCTACGAAGCAGCGGTCGGTCCCGGTAGGAATGGGGCACTCTCTGCTACGTTATTTGATTGGGGCGCGGGTGGAAATGCTGCGGTTAATATTCGCACCGATTCGGATGTGGATATTACCTCGGCAAATTTCTCGGATAACCTCAACACCATCGTTAATGCAGTTAACGCCAACAGTACCCTAATCTCTGCGACGAGAGAGGATGGGGGCGCATTAGAGGGGAGTGGTCCTCCGACGTTCTTCACGACAGCCTCTCCTGCCGTTCTCACGGGTGCTGTGCGAGGCACGTCCACTAATACGGATTGGCAAAACGCATTTGATGAACTTCTCAAGACACGAATCAATATCGTTGTCCCGCTTATCTCCGCTGACCTCACAGTAGGTACTGCAACCGTATCTTCCGTACATGCCCAGTTGACGAGCCATGTAAACACGGCATCGGGAATTGGTCGGAATGAGCGTAATGCGTATGCGTCGTTCTTACCCCCGGCTGTTGATGGACTAAACGAAGTCTTGGATATGGCTCAGGACTTGGGTAATAGGAATGTTTCTCTGATTTACCAGAGCCCAACAGTCCTAGACATCAACAGTAGTCTGGTTGAGCAAGACCCTTGGGCTTTAGCGATGATCGCGGCGGGTATGCAGGCTGGGTCGTCGGTTGGTGAGCCCCTGACTTACAAGTACGCTAAGATCAACAGCGTCAATAACAACGGATCGACACTTGATCCGAGAGATCGCACCACGTCAAATCAGCTTTTGCTTGGCGGTGTGATGTTCACTGAGTTTATCCGAGGAAAGGGGCATCGTTGGGTGCGAGGACTCACCTCGTACTTGATCGACGATAACCTCGCCTACACGGATATCTCAGTTAATGAAGTCCTGAATTTCATCTCCTACGAACTCCGCACAGGGATCGAGGACAGATTTACAGGCACTAAAGCACTCCCCGCTACTGTTGCGAGCATCAAGTCGTACATCGAGGGTTTTCTTGAGACGTACAGGCAGTCCGACATCATCGTGGACAGCTTTGATGTAACCAGCGGATCAGCGGTTAAAGCGTATAACAACATCACCGTAACGGTGAGTGGTGATATCGCAACTATCAAAGTCAGCATCTTCCCGGTTACCGGGATTAACTACGAACTGTTGGAGTTGTTCGCTCAACTCCCGGTAATTTCGGCATAGGAGCAAACTCATGGCAGTTAACTTGACTACAGGTACGCGGCGTATTCTCGATAGCCTGCTCATTCAGGCAGATCGGGGAGTTCACAGGGCTTTAACAGACGCTCACGATAGCCTCCCAAATGTTCACCCTAGAGCGCAGGTTTCTGGGCGACTTGTCACAGACCTCGCTGCTGCAAATACCTGTGTCGTAACGAATGGGCACCTTTGGCCTGTCGGGGGTACGGTAGTGCTGCATGATGGTCCGCACACTGAGCGGCTTACCATTGCGCGGGTAGAGTCTGTTGATGGGCGCGGTCGAGTAGGTATGCCGGATTCTCGGGGACACGCTCCTGCTGCAAGACTGACTTTCACCACAGCTAGTGCGGCGACATATCACGCTGTTGACACTGACATCTGGCTGGATGCCGGGGACGTACCCTTTCCTGCAACCGCTTTAGACAGTGGGCTGGTTGGTGTGCATGACGTGGCTGCCTTTGTTCGGTCTTTGATGAGCGATGCTGGGCTGTCTTGTGGCGGTGTGCCAGGACTTGAGCTAGTCGCTACGGGCGGGTCAGCAACTCAGGTTGACAATACCGGAGTCAACCCTGGAACATTCGGAAATAATTGTATGGTTGGGGCGACCGTCACCTTTGAGCCGGATACCACGACCGCAAATTTGCGGAATACGACTGCGGTTATATCTGCGACCCCCAGCGCAGACAGGTTTACGTTCCCAACAGCGGGCACTCCCGGTGCTTTAGCAGATGCCGCTCAAGCGGGGGATACTTATCGGGTGTCTTTCCCGGTGATTGATGATGTTCTCGCGGAATTGGATGCCTACCTCCCAGCAGGGGCGACTAATACGGGTGCCCGTGGCACGTCAGACACGTCGCTTACTCCAGGGGTGTTGGGTACAACCGTGTTAAATGCGCTCGCGTTCATCATTGATCAGTTTAATGGGGCCATGCCCGCTGAGACTGTTAATGGCGCAACGTTTGGAGCGTTAGCTCACGATGTTCCAGTGCGATCAACCTTAACTGCTCCCGCAGCTACAGGAGCAACAACTCTGGCAGTAGAGGACGCTTCGTTATTTCAAGTCGGTGACACAGTTGTTACTGTGAATGCGTTATCTGGTGCGACTACAAATACTGATACTGTTGTTGCCGTAAATGCTCGTCGTGGTGGGCAGGGTCCGAATACTTTAACAGTAACCGCTTTGGCTGCTGACGCGGATATTCCTACACTTGTTGTTGTAGCGGCTGCTGGAGTTGATCGAGGTCGTCGTAAGCGAGCCCCGCTCTTTCCGCACGCAGGAAGAACTGTGGCTGAGTGGCTTCGACTTGCTGTAACGCAAGTAGCTACCCAACACACGACACTCGTTCCATAATTCCTGGTTAGCCTATCTGATTGTAGCCTAGCACTGTATATTCCCACCTGTTGAGCACTGGGGCTGGTCAACTCCCACGACCCCCCTTCCTGCTCAACGCTAGGCTACAGAAAATTCAAACTAAACGTGTAGAGGGACTCGTCCCTTTAGTCTAAACTCCAGGTGTATTCCTGGTTCCGCTATCGAAAGGAGAAAACCAAGATGGCAACTGAAACCTTTAGTGGTGCGAGAGCGCGATTCAAAATTGACGGTGTTCCTGTTGGATTCGCTGCTGGTGTATCTGGGGAGGAAGTCATCGACTACCAACCCGTTGATGTGCTCGGAAAGCTCGAAGTTCGGGAATATGTGCCCGTAGCCTACAGGTGCTCCCTGAGTGCCCAAATCTTTCGGGTGATCAACTCGTCCTTGCACGCATTTGGTGATGCGGGGCAAGCGATTATGGCGTCTAACAACGTGCCGCTGAGTTCCCCCAATCATATTCTTACTTCTGGGGATCTTGAGGCTGAGATCGAAGACCGTCTGAACTCTGGTGTGACGATGGCGAAGTTTGAGGGAGTCAAAGCTTCCGGTCACTCATTTGATATTTCTGCTCGGGGCATTGTCGCTGAGAACATTTCGTTCGTAGCGATCCGTATGAAGGATGAGTCCGACTTCTAGAGTCGGCATGAATTTCGTATCTAAGGGAGATAAGAAGAAGTGGAATCATTTGCTAAGTCTATGACTAAGACGTTCTATGTGGACCTTGTATCTGAGGTTGACGACAGACGGTATCAGGGAAACTTTACGACTAAGAAGTTGACCATCGGGGACATGCTCAAGATGGGCACCGAGATGGCTCAAATGACGGGTGGGTTGAGTTACAACCCGCTGACTGGTCGAGGTCTACCTTATGGTCAGTCAATCATGGCTGAGATGATCGCTCATTGTACGGTCGCTCTGGTGCAGTCACCGGAGTGGTTTAGTGAGCCTACGAAACTTACTGACATCGCTCTTCTTGAGGCGGTGTACAAGGAGGTAGACGCCTTTGAGGCGTCTTTTCGTAGAGCTACTACCACCGACGATGAACAAGGAGGAGCGGGAGACAGCGGAGAGTCTTCCCACTCTGAAAGCGGTGAAAACCATAGCTCGACACAATCTGCGGAAAGATCCGTTAATAGTGATCAGGCAATGGTGGGCGAGAAAGTACCGGTCGTCACCCAAATCGGATGAGTTTCAGCGGTATACCATTTGGGAGTTGATGATTGAGTTTTTCGAGGACTACTACGCGCAAGATAAGAAGCGTGTATGGAAAGATGAGCGAGAAGACCTTGGTGCTGTTGGGCTACCCACATCAGGTGATCCTCTGATTGATCGCTGGGAGAAGCAGATATCAGAGGGGATTAATCCTGACTTGACTGAGGGATTGCCTGAAGAGGAGCGGAAAAAGCTCAAGGACCGAGTTCGACGGGTGCAAGCGGCAGAAGCAGCCCGAAAGGCTGCACGCGAGGCAGAGCAACTTGAGGGGATGTTTAGAGGTACAGGAGATATTCCTGATATTTACAAGACGTTCTCTGACGACTATCGAGGCGCATAATGGCTGAGAGAGCAACCTCATTTAGTATTCGCTTAGAAGCGGATATGAAGGACATGCGGGCCTCTTTCAAGTCTGTCCGCGATGAGCTAGATCGCCTCTCTGCCGGGTTCCGATCCTTCTCCGATAAAGCCTCTGGCGACCTCGATAAAATTACTGCTTCTGCTGATCGTCTAGCCAGATCCCTTGGCGGCATCAATATGCCTGGTGGATTTGGTG
>Ga0208684_1000377_pt1 | contig 34337 bp, 43 predicted proteins | sample MalvireepMed_b05_FD_184245 | JGI IMG/M metagenome (GOLD analysis project Ga0208684, IMG submission 184245) | Marine viral communities from the Global Malaspina Expedition - Malaspina viral metaG DeepMed_b05 (SPAdes) (version 2) | ecosystem: Environmental > Aquatic > Marine > Oceanic | place... | reverse complement strand
CTTATATATCTTGGCATCCTCAGAGGTGGAACCGTTCCATGCTACATATATCTCACTGGCAAGCTCACCTATTGCCCCTATAGAGGGGTCTGTAAGGCTCGTAGAGGTCTTATTTGCATTGGCATCATTGTCCAGCCCCGGAAGTATTAAATGGTTCTTGTACCGTAACTGGCAGGTAGACCACCATGCACGGTTCACATCACCCCCGGTCTCCATACGGTTTACACCGATACCACCACGCCAGTCAGACCATGCAATAACAGATGTTCTGGCCTGGGAGTCCTTGGTCGTATCGCCTATGACAACCTTGGCCGGGTAGATAGATGACAGTACGCTCTGAACAGGTCTTGCTATAGGGTAATATACCCCATTCAGGCTAATCTCATTTGGAGCCTCAACCTTTGCTGCCATTTATTCCACCAGACGTACATTAGTCAGTAGCGGAAAAGCCCTCCGTGCAGAGGAAGAAAGTCCCATCCAGAATCCTGCCATATTATTCTTGTTGTCGGGATCTGTCTGGGGACCTCCTGATGCCGATGCAAATGCAAGGGCTGTCGCACGGGCTATTATGTACTGCTCGTCTATCTCAGATGTATCTGAATCAGATGTAAGCAGGGCTGGCTTGTCACCACCTACTAACTTTAAAAGATTATATCGTGCTACGCCATGGGCATAGTCATCTAAGACTATGTCCTTGGCTTCCTTGTCTATTTTCCACAGGTTTCTGGGCATCTTTACCCACTGTGCAGAATCATTACTTACTGCGGATATGTCATCAAGCCATACGGTACATGCTCCCAGATCTGAATCAAGCTCCAGACCCACGGATATGATGGCACTGCACAGCTCAGGATTGTCTATCTTGTCCCTTACAAATGTCCATGTATCAGCACTAAGTGCAGGTATTGATACGGACTCGACAGGAGATGCACAGTTGGCAGTATCATCAAGATGAACCTTTAAGTTCCCGGCAGACGTAGCCACCGTGGACTTAACCCAGAACTCAACATAGTCATACCCTGATATGTCCTTGCTTGTTATGGAGTCGGTTGCCAGATCACCTGCTGAAGCACCTGCTGCAATGGTGAACCTGCATGACTGCGTACCCTGCTTCTTGTCCTTTGTATCCAGTGCTACTGTAAAATCACTGTCTACAGATTCATCAAAGACTGATGCACAGGCATGTAGCCGTGTGAAGTCAACCTTGTCCCTGTAATAAACATCCTGGATCATCGAAATACCTGACGGTATATCAAGCCTTAGTGACTTGCCGTCAGTATGAAGATCCAGCTTTTCTACGGGATCATAAGCATGTCCTGTAGCATCTATGATTGCCTGATTTATAAACTCGCCTACACGGGCCGGGGAGTATATATCATCCCATAACTCATACGTGTCGCTTGTAGCGGAACTTGCGTCTACAGCAGGAGACAGTGTTAGTGTTGTACTGCTGGACGTGTAGTCAGATACACGGGTGGTCTGTCCGCTGTTACCACTCGCATCATTAAATATTACCCACTTGCCATTATGGTTGTCATCAGCACCAATTAAGGTGTTATCCACAATGGTTGTTGTACTTCCATTGCCACTGGCAGAGGATACATATACAGCCCCAAGGTTATATCCTACAGACTGCCGTAGCTGTGCCCTTGTGCGACCCTGCACTATAGCCATAGCTACCTCTCACTAATATTTTTTCTTGCTTGCCATCTTTTTGCCAGTCTTCTTGGCATACTTCTTGGCAGCAGCTTTACCCTTACTTGAGTACGGAAATTTTTTCTTCCCTACTTTTGGCATTATCTTCACCTGTATCGTCTGATTTACCCTCAAGTTCCTCTATCTTACCATCTTTTTCAGATACTATACGAGACAGTGTAGTTACCTGGAGTTCAAGGTTAGTTATAGTATTAACCTTTAGTCTCAGTAATGTAGCTAAATCCTGCTCAGATATCTTTACTTCATTATCACTGACCATCTCATCTCCTTATCTTAAACCTTTATAGTTGATTTTATTATTAGAACTATCCTTACGTCTATCCCTCTTGACACGAATATCATTAAGGATCTTACCTATTTCCTTCCTCTGGGCACGGGTGGGAGCAGGCTTGTTATGCTTTAGCCGAACATCAATCAGCCAGCTTTCAAACGCATTGCCTACCATCTCTTCTACCTGTGCCTTTGAAGTATCCCTGTCTACCAGTACCCTGAAGTTATGCTTCCGGTTTGTAACCTCGTCATGAACCTTGAACCGGTACTCGTAGATAGTCTCTGCTGTTTCAGCATTATAGCCCACAGGGGATACCCCTGTATGGGTAACCCCCTGTGGAGTCCATAACTCAGCTACTTCTGGTGAAGGAATAGCTACCATTTATGCCCTGATATTTAACATACACCACTGGTTATCTGAATCAACCGCTGGTATACCCATGGCAACACCGATATTAGTTAAGTCTGATTCATCTGAATAGTCAGTTCGTTCTGCTTCTCCAGATTCTCCAGAGGCCTGAGATACTGCTATCCCATCGCCAACAATACCTACCTGTGCTCCCAGTCTTACAGAAGCTGGCCCTGATGTCTGTATCCAGCAGAAGTAATCTGCTGTTACGGGCATACAGGTTACGCCAATAACTCCAGTAGTCATGGTGCCATCACCGTCAATAATCTTTATGTCCTTGTAAGGACTGTACATAAGCCCAAAAAGTGAGCTTGTAGTCAATGCAGTTGCAACACCATCTTCATCATCAATGGTTATAGAAAGACCTGTTGCACTGGATACAGCCGTGTTGGACTTAACCTTGTAGGTTTCACCCTGACCCGGACCATCGTTAAAGTAAACGTATCCGTCCTTGTACTGGTCTTTTGTTACCGTTAGAGATGTACCACTTGTGAACGAGGTTGCCCCTGCTGAAGTAGCAGTAGCTGCCAAGTCCATATCGTGTGCTCCAACAGCAGCTATGCCATCTACCAGGTAACCACCATGATCGATAGCGGTGCCACTGTTCTCTGCATAGTAGAATACTCTACCGTCAGATGTAACACCCCTGGTGCCAAGTTTATGCTTCTGGCTAGAAGTCTCGTCTTTTTCCATTCCCTGTTTCAGTTGTACTGTCGTAGGAAAAGCCATATTAAAACCTCCTTTAAGGTTCTATAACAGGTTCTAAGCCCTGCGATCAGTCGATATTATTTTCCCACATAGCCTCGTCTGATCTTTACAGCTATGCTTCGCTTGTATGCGTCTTCCCGTGAACACGCAGTTTTGATATAGCACCTGCCTTAGTTAGTGCAGATACACTCTCTCCGCAGTCCTGACATATTACTGACTCCTCCTCGACTTCACCGTCTTTGGATTCAGTCTTCACTTCTGCCTGAGCATTGTATATCGCACACCATCTGCACTCACAATTATCAGCAGGAGGATATGGCAACATACCCAGCCTTGCCTTTGTAAGTACATAGTCAGGACTGCCGGGAAGGTTTTCGACCTTTGACCCGGCAGGCTTGACTACATCACCCTGTTCGTTGAGTTTAGGAGCATGAAGATACAGGGTAGTTTTGGGTTGCCATTCATCGACATATTCCCAAGCATATCCCTGCCCCACAAGCTCTTTACGGAGATCTGTACGCTCCTTGGTTGTCAACGCCATTGTTATACCTTCCTTCTATTAGCTGGTTGCAGGAGTGCCTGCATCAAGTGTAAGAGCTGCACCCTTGGAATCATCAAGCTCAAAGACTCCGTAATCGGAAGTCATTACAAGCTCTGTGGCTCTGAGTGAAGCATCTCTCTGACGCTCTGTTCTTGTCTCTACTGACTTAAGCACTGCAAGAGCAGACTTGTCAGCAATAACACCAACTGCATCATCACTGCTGTCGATAGTTATATTTCCATCTTCAAATATTGGAACTCCGTTAAGAGGTCTTAGACCACTAAAGAAGTCTCCAAGCAGGTCCTCTGTCCATCCCTTTGGAACAGGATAGGTAGTAGATGCCGTTACTGCTGTATTGGCAACATCCCATACTGCGAATGGATGGTGGTTTATGTAAACCTGTGAACCGAACCTATTACCCTTTGCATATGCTACTACAGCAGATACGTTTGCCAGACTCATTGTCCTGGCAGCAGCTCCGAGTTCTGTTGAGAACCCTGAGTAAAGAGCTGTAACATCGGTGTCCTTCTTTCGTGCCATACCGTCACCAAGCTGTCTGCCGACAATGCTCATAACATTCTCAGAAGATTGCCTGACTAACTTATCGGTAAGGATTATCTTGGCTCCAACTTCGGATGCCGTAAGGTCAACCGTAGTCATTCCAATCTCTTCCTCATCAATAATATCCTGACCGTCTACAAGATCCGTCATACTCATCTGTCCCACTTTAGGAACTGTCACCTGCTTTGACCCCTTGGGTAAAGTAAATGTCTCAATCAATGCCATCGCAGGAGCGTTATGCTCCTCCGTGTATCGACTGGATGCGATGATAATTTTCTGTGCATTCTCTAAATTACCTGTTGTCGCTGTCTGTGCCATGTTAAGCCTCCTTTGCTTTTTATCCTAGCCCAGTTGCTCTCCTAGCTGCGGATACAGCATTAGGAGACCTATCGCCTGCATTATACCTGTCAAGCCAGCCTGCGTCATTAGAAGCAACACTTGGCTCCCCCTGGGAGTTGTCGAATTGCTGTGACGGAACCTGTGCCTGTCTTAATCTTGAGAGTTCATCATCACGCTCCCGGTCTATAGCAAGTTTCTTTGCTGCACTCTCCATAGACTGGGGATCTTCATGTTTTCTAAGTTCGGCCAGATCATCTATGCCAAGCTTATATTTCTTGACCAGATGCTCAGAAGCAAGTGTCTTGCCCTGTAAGTGTTGACCGTATGCATCAGCCTGTTGCATAAGTACCTGTTGCTGTTGCTGGGTCTGCATATATTGTTCAGCAGCTTGCTGTGCATGTTCAGGAAGGAATCCCTGATTCTCAAGTTGCTGTCTGTAAGAATCTGTCTGATTCTGCAAAGCAGCTCTTGTCTGTACTTCCTGATACTGCCTTGCCTCTTCCTGCATTCTCTGTATCTGTTCAGGAGAATACTGCGTCTGGGACTGCTGTGGAGCAGACTCAGGAGCAGGAGGTTGTTCTGGTGCAGGTGCCTGCTCTGTTGCAGGAGGCTGTTCTGCTACAGGTGCAACAGGTGTCTCTGTCTGAGGAGCTTCCTCAGTACTCGTTTCATTTATAGGAAGCTGTGTCTCTTCCTGGTTATTAAGCCTGTCAATCTCACCAAGTATAGGGTTTTCCGCAGGTGGAGCAATATCTCCCCCACTCTCTACGGGAGTTGGTTCTCTAACTGGTTCTGTTGTCATATCTGTTTCCTTTCATCTCCTTTTGGTTATTTTGATATAATATCGTGTTTGGTGTCAAGTTATTACCATGGTCTCCGTATACCTACCGTGCTTCCTCCACCTCCAATAAGAGGCTTGAATACAGTGGAAGGTGATAAAGTCTCTACTACTGGCTTACTGGTATATCCATACTTGTAAAGAAGACCGTCCAGATCAGGATTGGTAAGGCGTTTCATCTGTCTCTCAAAACTTACCTGTCCTATTACTTTTGTTTTCAGAACCGGGTTACTATCAAGATACTCTTTAGCATCTAAATCATTTATATCCTGTAACCTTTTATATTCTTTTAGCTGGTCTTTTACACCATGCCTGATAGCAAGCTCTTCATCTACATTCCAGTACCCTATCTTAGATATCACATCCATATCTTCTCTGCGTTGTTTTTCTTCATCAGGAAGGTATTTACTCTTCCTGTTGGAATCAACAATATCTGTAACAAATTTATCTCCATATGTATTTCTCAGGAACTCTTCTCTCCTGTTCCGCTCATCCCAGTTAAATTCCCCACCTTCTTTCTCAAGAGATATATACTTTCTATTTGGAAATGCCTCTTTAAAAGTATCTCTGTCATCACTGTATAAAAGATTGTAATATACCTCTTCTGCACGTCTGAATGGAGACTCAGACTTGCTCTTTCTAAAAGCACCCTGCTGCACAGCTTTATCATATATTTTATTTGATTCTTCAGCATACCCGGATAGAATATTATTATCTCTAAGCCAGAGCCTGTAATGCTTCATAGGCTGTTGAGGATTTCTTGATATGGAAATTCCTATCATTTTTTCAAGCTCTTCCTGCTGTGTTCCCTTTAATTCTTCTCTCTCCTCATAATAGTTATATCTTGCCATATTAAATTTCTTCAGAGACCCTTTGTAATTCTTATTAGCCTGATCAAAACCAGGATGACTCTCTAGCTGCTTGCGTAGAAATGGAGGAAGTTCCCAGTACTCCTCGATATTTTTCTGGAGATCTGCTTGAGGTACTGCAAAAGCACCCTCGGAAGGAAACTTATACTCTCTTTCTTCTGCCAGCTCTGCAACTGTCATATCTCCTAAAGGTATTTCAGATCCGGGTAATTTAAAAGATTGTAAGAATTCTCTACCTATTTCTGTTCTTTTTTCACTTGCAGATTCAGGTATGGTCCGGCCACCAAGAAATTCTACCCCTCCTACAACAACAGCACCTCCCAGTCTTCCCCAGTCTGGTATGCTAAGATCTCCTGCATCATCATATGCAGCAGCTTCTATAAATGCCTGTACAGGAAATGGTAAATTCCTTTTTATACCTTCTTCAAAAAACCCGGCTGGATTATCTATGATACTAAATTCACCCCCAACATAATCCTGCTCATCAATGGTATCTATAAGTGTTCCAGTAACTATAGGAGCCTTGCTTCTAAAGCCCATTACTAATGGATTACGCAGTATCTTATTACTTGTACTAGGATCTTCCATAGATCTACGCCACTCTTCTTCACTGAACAAAGATGTAATTAGACGTGCCATAGCTCTGAATCCACCACCTACACCGATATACTGGTTACCTACTTTTACAGAAAGGAATTTAGCACCCTTCCTGGGATTTAAAGAGTCCTCTATATCTTGAGCTATCTGTGTTCTTGATTTACCTCTGGCTGTCCCGGAAAGACCATTCAGTCCTGCAACTATTAGTATTGCACCAAATGCCATCTTGCCAAGAGTTCTTCGTGTAAAGTCTGCTGTCATACCAGTACCAAGTGCATGTCCTACTACTCCGTATACTGCACGAGTGTACCTGGGAGCAAAGAATAAAATACCATTCTCTACCTGTCTCTGTGTAGCAGATATGCCAAGAGCCTTTGTGTTCGTGCCTCCAAGTAATGAGTCTGCCTGCCTGGCAGCCTGAAAAAGCTGATCGTCTATCTCTTTAGTAGTATATTGAAGTCCTGTTTTAGGATTTATACCTGTTTTGCCAGCCTTTATGAAATCAGACATGGCCTCATACATATGTAGCCTGCCTAAACCCATGTAAGCCTGGAACCCTTTCTGGAATCTTTCTGCTAAAGTTCTTACCACAGGTATCTTAGATAATCCTCTTTGAAATGGTCCCGGCTTTGCTATAGCATCAAGATATTCAACTAGTGCATTAACATCCATTCCATGACTCGATGCATCATTCAGAATTTTTTTATACTTAGGAGAGTTAAGCATCTTATTATAATTATCGGGCTTAAATATTTCTCCTACAGCCCCTTTCGTTGCCTGTGCCCACCTGGTAGGACTTGTTGCAAGAAGTGTTAATCCCTGTATCATGAACTGCCCGGTATCAAATAGACCAGTAACTATAAACTTGGGAACTGCTGCAACCATCTCAACAGGTCTAAGGAAACCCTTGGGCATACCAAGTGGACCGGAAAGTTCTTTAATAGCTTCTGGCTCTAATACAATCTGTTCATCCAGCCCTCTCTTCTGCTGCCATTCAGGAATGAATGGTCTGCCTTTTACTTCTGTAGGGTCTTTACCGATACCCTTTTTAATCCATCTTTTTATAAATATCTGGTCTCTTATCATCTTGTCGAGTGCACCAGAATAAAGAGAAAGAATTGCCTGTGGGCTAGTGTTGTAATTAACCCCCTTTTCAATTCCTTCTTCTATATTTGTAAAAAGCCTGTTATATTCCGGGGTCTGTTTAGCACCAATTTTTTCTCCACTTGGCTTTGCAAAATTTAACTTGTCATCCTTAATTGTGAATCTAGGCCAGTAATATTCTCTATTAGCCTTATCTACTATCAGCTTCTTTCCAGATACTGCCTGATAGTTTTCTGCAAGCTGTTTTGTAAGTTGATGTGCATCTTTAATCCACTGATACTCCCTAGGAGTAATACGATTGATATACTCCCCAGGATTTTCCATAACTTCATCAAACATCTTTGCACTGCCATCTGTCAGACTAAGCATACCTGTTTCATCAATATCAAATATATCCTCACCAAATCTGGCTAACCGCCCGGAGGATTTTCCGTCTTGTAAAGCCTGGAAGAGCCTGTAGCCAACTCCTTCTATATCTGCTGTTCTTGCTATCTCACTTCTGTCTACAGGCTTAAACCCGAACTTAATATCTTTTGTACGCCCTGAAACAACAGTACGACCAAATATTCTTCCTGCCCCCGGAAGCCCGGCTAAAATATTTCCAACTCTACCAGGAGTAGTTGTAACTGCACCAAGCAAATCATCAACAGACTGCTCATTAAAGAACTTTTGTTCACTCAATAATTCCGGGTCTTTGACAGATACATCTTCCCAGATGTTTCTTATATCATCGATATCTTCTTTGTACCTGACCACTGGAGGAGGTTGAGCAAACCTGCCAGTAAAAACAGGTATTTCTGGAACATCGACTTTAGGTAACGGCTCAGGTTTAAACGGACTGAGAGGTAAATCTTTACCAAGGTGATAATTAATATAAGCAGCATCTTCTTCAGCAAGTTCTTTCACTGCCCTGGTTTTAGGATCAAACCTATCCATGAAAATAGTTTCTACCCTGTCATGAATCTCTTTTTCTTTTGCAGCTAGAAGAGATTTAGCATTTTTTTGTCCCCTGATATCTTCAAGGTCAGGAGAATTGGTAGTTATATCACTTTTTATCTGATCAATATCTCCCCTAAAAGGTCCGGTTTTCTTTGCTTGCTCAGGTAACTGTTTAGCTACCTGTTTAGTTACCTGTTTAGTAGCAGCCAGTGCTGGTTTAGCTAATGCTTTTGTTACTCCACCTGCAAAACCAATACCGGGTATTAACTCTTCTGGAGATGTAGCTACATCAGCAACTGTTGACTGTAATCCACTTATTTCTCCCAGTTTACGAGTTTCTCTCAACGCCTGATCATAAGCCATAAAGGGTCCGATACCCTGATCTCTAAGCTCTTTAGCTCTGGCTTTTACTGCTTCACTTCCAGGTCCCTCAAGACCATGAGCTGCAAACCATCCTGTAGCAGGTCCTCTAACCTCATCACTAACCTGAAACATTTCTGGAAGACCCGTAGGTTCTAATAATCTACGTGCTAAATATAGAGCTTTAAGTTCATCAGGTCCTCTAGGCTCAGGTTCAGCCTGCGATCCTCTTACAAGCTCTGTAGTAGCAGGTCCAATTACTGGAGATGCTATCCCTGCAAACTTCCTAAAGCCCTCTCCAAGAGTTTCAAACCTCTGACCCCAGTCAACAGGTTTAGGTAGTTCAGTTTTTACAGTGGGATCATATTCTTGTTCTGGTTTGGTCCAGCCCCTCATTGTCTGCCAGGCTGACTGAGCCTTACCTGCCAAGCCATCTCTACGAGTAGTATCAGGTTGCTGTTGTGGTACAGGAGCAGGTACTTGATCTGGGGTAGGCGTAGGTGTTTCGGATAGCCTGCGGACATGCGAGACTATATTTGTAGGGATAGTACCAGACTCTCCCCACGGACTATCACCATACTGCTTGAGTTCAGGAAATCTTATTAATGTCCTGTTCCATGCTTCTTTTAGCTTTTTTAATCTTTCTTCATTCGGATCAGGCATTAGTACATATAACGGGCAGACGGAGCAAACCTTGATGAACTCCTACCACCCGGCCTCATTGATGGTCCAAGGGCAGTATACCTCTGTGTCCACGGATACTGTTCAAGGTAATCAGTAAAGGACATAGAAGGTTCCTGTCCTGCTCTTAATGATCTTCCTACCTGGCCTAGGTACTGGTTCCTTACATTGCCGAACTGACCTGACCAGTACTGTTGGGACATTGGAGAGTATCCACCGCCCCATGGTGAGCCAGCACTAGCACCACTCCCAAATGGAGCAGCACTGTAATATGCTGCTTCAGGAGATTCCTGTAATATATAATCTGTCCAAAGATTTTCTTCAGGCATATCTAATATCCCTTACTGGGCTGGTGGAGTAACTGGAGTCCTAAAAGGCTCACTCACTAAATCTGGTCTTTCTCTTGTAATATATCCTAGCCAGTCAGCACCTGTTGCACCTGGGCTTCCTGAAAGATAGTCTTGCTGTGCCCTGTCCATGCCTCTCTGCCTTAAGCCACCATATATACTTCCTGCTCTTGGGTCATAGGTAGCCATCTGGGTAAGTGCCCTGACATTATCAGCATCCTGTAGCATGTCGGCCCAACGATCATATGTTCCTCCGGCACCTGCCCAAGGAGTAGCATTAATCCCCATACTCCTTGCAACACCCATCATGTCTGCCCAGTTTTGAGTTCTTTCTGCATCTAATGGTTGACCCATCAGACCAAATCTTCCCGGAGCTGCACCTGCACCATAACTAGCTTCTGGACCTCTTAACCACTGTGCAAAAGATTGTTGCGTACCTGTTGCATCAGGGTTATATCCCATTAAATATTGTCCGAGCAAAGGTTGCTGTGCTCTTGATATAGCCTGCCTTGCCCATGGATTATCTGCATAACGAGGAGCAATATCCCTCATTGCAAGCCCGTACTGCTGTGCAGCACCAAGCTGAGGAACTATGTTACCTGCAAGAACTCCCTGGGCACCCGTCATTCCAGCAGTTGCTGGACCTACAGTTCCATCATCTACATACGAAAAAGTTGTCGGGTCCCATACTAGTGCCATAATAATCTCCTTGAATTTTGAATTAGTTTAACAGATTTATAAAAATTATCCTATCATCCCCTGCCAGTCAGGTGGTGTAACTGCTGTATGTTGTCTAGTGTACGGATCAACTATTCCTGTCATACCCGTATCACCTATAACTGTTCGTGCCAATGGATCAGAAGACCATGAAGGAGGAGGTGGTGGACCTCTATGACCTCTCATTAGCAATTGCATCATTGCACCTAAATGAGGGGGATATCCTGCAAGAGGGTCGGATGGCCCTGATGGTGGTGGTTCCCATGGGGTATATTCTGACATTCGGGCTGCTACTACATTAGGATTTATATTTGTGCGTGCATTCGGACCTAGGAAATTTGTAGCTCCCATAGAAATATTAGAATTAGTAACCTCTTTAGCAAGATCAGCCGATGCCTTATCGTTCTTTATTTGATCGTATATAATATCGCCACTACCTGCACTATTTAGTGCTCCTTGGATAGTAGCTTCCTCTTTTGCTTTTGTTATTTTATCTCTAGTTTTTATCTGTTCTTGATTTAAACCTTCAGTAGGTTTAGGGAAAGGATCGGTCTTTACGACAGGAGTCGTTACAACAGGAGTCTTTTTACCAGTTATATCTGTGATTGGATTTTTATTATATGTAACAGGAATATCCTGTTTAGTTGATGATACCTTTGTATCCCACGGACTTCCTTCTATTCGTGACAGCCATTTAGCAAGACCAACCATTTCTCCCGGTGATGCAAAAGTCATCTCATAATCATATCGCTTCATCAGTCTCTGGAATCCTTTTTCCCTGAGACCTCCATATATACCTACACCACGTATACCTGCCTTGGCTCTTGCTGCTGCTTCCTGGTAATCCCTTTCCTTTGCAACCGTCTCAAACCAGTATTGCCTCTTGTTATTCTGTACCCATCCTGATTCTTTAGTCTGGAATGCAGTCTCGGATGCATTTACAAGATTAGCCCAGCTCATGTCCATAACTTCAGGACTGTAGAAGTCATCAGCCGATTCCCTGAATCCTCTTCCTACGAACTTGTGCCATGGCTCTACATACTCTCTCTCAGCCCATATGTTCTCTGAAATCTGTGGCCCCATCATGACCTGTAAAATATATCTGCCGAGTACAGATGAATAGGAACTGGATAGTCTCTGCTGTACTCCCGGTCTTTCTACTGCATTACCCACATTTCTCTGGGCTATAAAATAATACTGGGTTTTCGGATCAAGCCTCATCAGCTCCAGTTCATCTCCTGAAACAGTAGTCCCCACAGCAGTTTTTGCCCAATCAGGATTTACAAGATTAGCTAGGTCCTGAGCTGTCCTGCCAAATGAACTTCCATCCTGAACGCCAATCTTTTGTGCGAGATCTTTAGATTTATCAGTTTGCGTGAAATAGCTGGTATCTCCTGTTTTTTTAAAAACATTATCTGTAACGAATAATTTTCCACTGATAGTATCAGCAATTATATTTTGTAACTCGTTGGATGTGACATTGTCTGTCCCAATATGGTCTATTATGTCACCTGCTGCCTCAGAAGAGGTTATATCTCCTGAGCTATATTTATGATGTATTGCTTTAAGAACCGGATCTATACCTTCTTCTGGCTGGGCAGCTCCCATGATAGTATCTAAGTCCTGATCAGCCTGGTATGTTTCTCTAGCAGCTATCTTTTCCTGTGTGAGCTGTTGCCTTGCTTTATCGATATTTTGCATATAACTAGAATCAGGAGCTGGTGGCTTATACTCCCCAGGATATTTTTTCCAGCCTGCTTCTATGAGTTTAATACCTTCTGGACTATCGTAGTACCTGGACCACCCACGGTCTGAAGGTTTATCTCCTGCTTCTGCAAATGTTATAAATCCAGGAGCTGCTGTAGAAGCTTCACCGGGTGTTCCGAATATATTTTCCTGATCAAGATAGCTTTGAGTTGTCATACTAGTGGCTCTTCTCCCATCTCCTGTTCAGAAATCTGCATACTCTTAACTCCCTGTATGAGTTCTCCAACAGTAATATTGTTCCTGTCTGCCCATATCTGGTACCTGGGATCTGATTCATCAGCTATAAAAGCAAGATCAGGATGCTGACTCATAAGAGATGAGGCAGCTTCTTTTGTCCTGTTTGACCTTGAGCCTGTTACCTGCTCAAGTTCAGTTTTCTTCTGTCTGAGGTATTCTGTCGGTGCAAGTTCACTGTTAGTTATACGCAGTGCCTCTGACGGAGGTGCTCCCCTCATAAGTAGTTCTTCATATGATCTGGGTACTTCTCTCGGAGCCGGGGGAAGCTGACCCATCTCTGCCTGCTTTGCAAGCTCAACGAGTTTAGGGTCTACATTGTTTGCAGACTTGTTTCCCGTACCCATCTCTGATGCAAGGTATCCCACTACATCATTCTGAGTAAGTACTATCTCAGGAAGGTTACCGAAACTTTTTAATATTTTATCAAGATTGAATGATGCCATGCTTTAACCTCTTGGTCCTGCAAGTCCCATACGTCTAAGTCTTTCTTCTTCTCCCTGTCCCCCCGGCCTTGGCTGCCCCGGTGGGACTACTGGCCCTCCCTGTGGAGTTGGAACCGGGGGCGGTACCCCTGCCATAGCTGGAGGCATAACCCCCGGTGGTGGCATGGGCGGTAATCCCGGAGGAGCACCGGGAGGCACCATACCCGGAGGAAGGGGTGGTGCACCAGGCGGTAAACCTTCCATTGGAAGCCCAGGAGGTCCACCTGCTGTGCCCATGGCTTCTGACATCTGTTTAGCTTTTGCAAACAGCATCGATACAAGTTCTCCCAGATATAGTTCTGCGAGATCATCCCTGCCCTGCTTGAGTGCTGCCTGATAAAGTGAAAGAACACCTGCTTCAGGCAGCGTCTTTTCTGCTATCTGTTCCTTGATTGAGTCCTCGATCTGGTCTGCATCCTGCACACCAAGTACATTGTCCCTGATCCAGAGGTCCGGCATGAGAGGAGTAGGACCTTCCCGTGCAATCTGTGCCATCGAGTATTTCGACATATCGTCCTGTGGCAGCCTTGCTACTACGGAAATCTCCACATCCCCACCGTCCTTTACCTTGGCAGGGGTAATTGTTTCTGAAAAATACATCCTGTTGTTGTCACGACCGGAAAGCTCCATGGCTGAGAAAGCCCCTGAAGAATACTGGTCGCACAGTAAATTACATATCTGTTTATAGGCAGCTTCAAGTGACTGTATTCTTGGTGCAAGCACCGACTCGACACCCTGCCTTAGCGTGTTTATTGCAAATCCTGAGAGCTGGAACTGCAGTTCACCGTAGACTGAGTGGGGGATTGAGCCTCTCTGAAGCTCTCCTGCCACCAGTCCCATGTATGCTCCCGACTCTCTTGCCATCTCCATCAGTCCAAGGGGCTTTACATCCTCTCCCTGTGCAAGGGATATCTCTGTTCCCTCCTTGTAGGGGTCTTCATCGAGTGCCTTTGTTCCGTCCCTGCTGGTTACCTTGAGTCCCTGCTTTCTGCTTCGTGCAGTCATCTCAAGCATTACCGACATCATGAAGTTGTGGTTGTCATATATATCCCGTGTTGACTTGAACACCGACTCACCATAGTCCTCAACGGTATCTTCTATCGATGACCATTCAAGTGACTGTACCAGTGGTGTTGAGCCTACCGGGCCAAGGAACACGGGAACTTCGCTGCTTCCGTGCTTTGTCCTTTTCTTGATAAACCTGTGAGGGACAACAACAAAGTTGTCCTGCCGGTCATAAAAATCATATACATCTATCCCGTCATCGTCCTGCCTGACCTCGCCAAGCCTGACATTATACTGGTCTTCTATCTCCTTACGGGTCTTTTTAACCTTGTAGCAGGCCCATGCAAGGCCGTTTCCGTCAACACCCCAGTAGGTGTGCATCGGATCCCAGGGAGTAATATCAATGTGTGTCTTGCTCTCAGCATCCTTAACAAGGAGTGCCCTGCCTGCATACCATCCACGCAGTGATATGTACCAGCCTAACTGATTTTTAAGTCCGGGCTGCAGCTTTCGGTGCAGTCTTTCATCTGCTGCCTTGAGTGCCCCTATAATAAATCGTTCCTTGTCGTTGTTCAGCTCCCGTGTGTTACGTGGGTTGCCGCTTGGGGGAATACGAACTACAAGGTCTGCATCCGACATCCAGGAGATTATCTTGTCTGCATAGGTCTGGGGTTCATTACTTGTGTAGCTCTGATATCCGTCCCCTGCATCATAAGGCTCAAGCCTGTATAGCTGATGGTCTGTATCCATCCTGGTCCTGAGCGGTTCTGTCACATCATAGTGACTGTCAACCATGTCAATTATGTCTTCTGCCTTACGTTTAGCCAATTAACTCCACCTCTTGACCTTTATAAAGCCGTTAATACCGAGATGACCGTAGCCAAACCGGTCTACAAGCCCATATATTACAGCTTTTATCCCATGATTGTTCTTATCATCGGGCTGTTCTCCTACTATATTACCATCTCTGTCCACTTTCCATCTATAGGCACGGGTTTGTCCGTCAAAAGGGTTGGGAACTACGCCAAATTCTGACAAAATTCCCTCACACTTTGGGTTTACAATCAATTTTGGGGCATTAGTTTGAGGATCGGACTTCAAAAAGCCCTTTAGGCGTTCCGTTCCGTCATTAATTTTTATCTTCTGGCCTGACAGGTAGAGTCCTGTTTCCTCCATCCATATCTCGGCAGGTGCCGACATTGCCTGATGCTGGTACCCTGCTATGTCTATCACTCCACCCTGCACATCCTTCCACCATGGACGGGACTGGGCTATCTCTATGATCTCCTTTGTAATCAGTCCCTGCTCATATATCTCATCTATAACACATACCTGCCCGTTGATCTCCTGGACAACCTCAACAGCATAGGCCCCTGCATAACCGGGGTCCATCCAGAGGTGTACCGGGTCTCCCTCTGACCATTCGGCCCTGTCGCTGATATGAATATCTGCCCTGAACTCACTGAATACCAGTCCCTGCGGAGGCGAGGGTATACCTTCGATGCGTTCCATGAAGAACTCATCGGAGGCCATAGCCTTCAGCTTTAATATCTCAGGGTCTGACTTGCCTTCAGGGTATAAGTGCCTGTTTGAATAGCTGGGGAGGGAAAAACTCTGCTCATCATCAGTACCATACTGCCATGTCTGGAATAACTGGGGATACCATCCGAGGCTTCCCTCAAATGTACCTGCCAGAAACAGCCATCCACGCTTGGGGGCACACCTGCCACGCAGCCTGTGAAAGCTTTCCATGTCAAGCTGGGATGCCTCACACCCTATTATTCCGTCAGGTGCCCTCATCGCAAGAGTCCTGGGGTCTTTAGCACTCTTTGTCTCTATACGTGTACCGTCTGCAAGCACTATCCTTCCGGGGTCTACACGTTTTGACACCTCTGCAAGTATCCCAAGAGTAGCAAAGTCCTGCACAAGATAGTCGAACTCTGCCCTGGTGCGTTCATAGTCTGCAGCAACAAGCCAGTATAATCCTGACTCATCAGTCTCAAGAAACCGGGAAACAAGATACTTGCTGGCTATCATGCTCTTGCCAGCCTGCTCACCCCCGGCTACAAGTATGAAACGCTTACGGCACTCTATTATCGGTATCTGTTTTTCCGTAGGCTCAAATCCTACCTTGGAAAATAAATACTCGGTTATATCATCAGTTCTCGCTGCTGTTGTCATTGACACGTCCCCTACGAGACAGTATCTTCTCTACCTCATCTATAGCATTAATCCTGGCCTGTTCAGCCTCGTCAACTACCTTACTGTCTTCCTTTGGCTTACCCTTCTTCTTGTTCTCAGATATCCACTTCTTCCACTCTACCATCATCTCCTTAACCTCATTGGTAGCAACCTGGCTATCACGCCTGTAAAGTTCAGACCAGTGTGCGTTAAGTAGTGTTATGAGAAGCACCGGGTTGTCATTGGGCTTCTGGTTCTTGACCCTGTTTACTGCTAAGTCCTGAAGAGACTCACGGAAGATCTCCTTTGCAACAGCTAATCTGCCACGGAATCCCTGTGCATCCTGCCTGGTCCACTGATCTACTGTAGACCTGCCAAGATCACTCGCCTTACAGGCAGCACGGACAGAACCAACCTCACCGTAAGCAGCAAGAAATGCATCCTGCTTTGCCTTAACAAGATCAGGATTCCGAACACCCTTGTAACTTCTGTCCCTTTTAACCATGAGCAATAGCATACATCCCGTAAGGACTTTGATCAAGTGCGTCAGGACTTTGTCCAGGTTTCCCAGTCTTCTCCCGTATACACAATATTTTATACCGCAGGGAAAAATAAAATATTTGGATACCCTCTAGTAAGAGTCTTCTCTTATTAGTCTTACTAAAAGCTTTTTTTCTCCTTCGGAAAAAAAGCAAGAACTAGTCTTAAGAATAAGAACTAGTCTTAAGATCTTAAGAAGTATAAATGACTTTCAAAAAACTTAGACTTTCATGAAAACTCTTGAAACTTTCATGCAATTTATAGCTAAATAATAGAAACTTTCATGAAACTTTCTGAAACTTTCACTCGATCCAGTCCAGTTATCAGCAATCCCAGGAGACCGCCTTTAGTATAAAAAGTCTGGTACGGGTACCCTCCATCTTAAGAAAGAGAAGACAAGCCCTACCCCTCCCGTTCGATGATTTCAGACAAGTATAAGAATTAGCCTAGTATCTAGTCTAGATACAATCTTATATCTAATCTAGTTCTAATCTTGACTAATTCCCTAATCTAGCCTAGTTCTAGTCTTGTATAGTTCCCGGCTTAGTACTAGGGCCAGGCTAGATTAGGACTAGTTCCCGGACTAGATAAAGACTAGACAAGTCTTGAATTGTTCCGGGATTATTCTGGACTGAATCCCATACGCCTGGAGACTAGTTCCCGGATTAATAGCAGCCGTTACTTTTGTGTTCTGGTGTCGTGCGATTGTATATTCCATACCAAACAGATACTTGACAAACATATACCTCTGCTATACTATAGACATATCAATTCAATATAGGGAGAAATGCAATGCCACATGTTACTAGATCAGATCAAGACAAGCTTATTAGTTCAATCCTTGGCCATGTTAATAAGAGTCTCGAAACGGAATATTTCTATAATGTATCCAAATATATAGAATTACCAAATGGAATAGAAGAGTCTACTGCTAAGAATGGATGGAGGGACAATTGGATTAAGTTTGAAAAGTTCCTAGATACTGGTATACCACAATATACAATCTTCACTAAGGGCAATGGCAAACTACCATTCTTTAGTTTCTCTAGTTTACCGGGTAAAAACTTTTGTCCCGGTGCAGGTCCTTGTCTAGAATTCTGTTATAGCTTCAAGGCCTGGCGATACCCAGCTGCGTTCTTTCGACAAATTCAGAACACAATCTTATTAATGTCTGATACTGGCCGAAAATATTTACGTGAAGAATTCAACAAGCTAAAACCTGATCACGATTTTAGACTCTATGTTGATGGAGACTTTGACAGTCTTGAAACTATGAAGTTTTGGATGGACCTACTCAAAACACGTCCTGATATCCGAGCCTATGGATACAGCAAGTCTTGGAAATTATTTATTGAGTATGATCAGCTTTACACTTTCCCGGACAACTACCAATTGAATTTATCATCTGGATCTATCTATCAAAATAATAAAACTATACTAGATCAGATATCAAAATTACCTGTATATCGTGGCGAATTTATCGCACTACCTAGCAATGAGAAAATGCCAAATATCCTAGAAGATAGGCCGTCATTTACTGCATGGGCCAAGGAATTAAGACAACGTGCCAAATTATACGGAATTAAAAAAGCATTTGTGTGTCCTGGAAAGTGTGGAAACTGTACTCCCTCCGGGCACGCATGCGGTAGCAAACGTTTCAAGAATGTTCCAATCATAATCGGTATCCATTAATCAAATAAATATAGGGAGGAATTAAAATGAAGATCAACGGCACATACATAGACCAAACGGAATTATTAGAATACTGGAGAATATCTAACGTTTATGAAACAACACGCTATAAACGTATGCTATGGTCGGCCAGTAGATACGCTGAAAAATACGACATACCACGTATTAAAGCATACAAGGCACTTGATTATACGCTTGTCTAACTTGCAGATCAGATATCAAGATCTTAAGTGATCCTGATATCTGGTAAGCAAGTTAGCTTAAATAAAATATAGGAGATTGCCAATGGAATAAACCAGTGCCACAACTTAATACGATGCCACACACAGACCACATACCATAGCAATTAATTGTCCTGGACTATGCCAATTATACGAGCCGAAACATAAGCCAATTAAAATTCAATATAAGGAGATAATAAACATGCAGTTTTACAACACAACCAATCGAATTGACGATGCCATCACAAGGCAAAGAGCCAGGATAAGTAAGTTAGAACAAACTGGATCAGACCTACAAGGAAATCCAATTAAACCTAGTCTTGAACGCATGGACAAGGTCATGGAACTTACCTTTTTAGAACACTATAAATTTCAATCACTAAAATCCAAGGCTCAATCTATGAATAGAATCAACACTGATGAAACAGTAACGATTCACAATGCTCTTGGAATGGAACATAATCCAGATAATGGTGGGTGGCAAAATGGTGTTGACCTTGCAACAAAAGTAATCATCACCAAATTTGCAGAAGAAGAATTAAAATTCAATATAAGGAAATAACAATGCAACTAGATAACGAGATAAAACTTGAAAAAATTACCCTGTATACAGCTACCCAGATATACAATACAAAAAATAATATCTATGGGTTACTGGATATGGTTAACCTTGCTGACTTGCTACCTTCAGACGTACAGGTATTAGCTCAGGATTCTGAAGAGTATACCCTGATCAAAAAAAATAAGGAGATAAGCAACGTAGCTGCTACAGATCCGGTAGACTCATGCCCGGAATGTGAAGGTACAAATCTAGATACAGATGCCACCAAATGTTGGGATTGTTCTGGCCAAAATTAGCCAAAATAACCCTTGACGTAGGTGATACAAAGCTGTACTGTATAGCTATCAATATAAATTAATTCAATATAGGAGACGATTCATGATCTGGACTGCTTACTCATTCACCAGTCACTCCCCTGAACCGGGATTCAAACAACTGTTTGCTCCCACCAGGTTAGACGGAGAGCTACGATTCAAACAGGAATACGGTAACGCCTTCTCAAGTAATACCTACTACCTCGTTGGAGATATCGTAGACCAACAAGAAATGTATGGGAGTGTGCTAAATGGATACTAAACAAATAGCATACCGTGAAAAAATCCTGAAGGTAGCTCAGTCTATCCAGAAATCAAGAGATCTTATTAACAAGGCTGACCTGGGTCGTGAGTGGAATATCTACGGTGATCCTGTAGCAGTGAGAGAGCGATTCCTTCTTGGATTAGACAGAGAACTGGCCGAACTAGACAATCTTTTATTTAGTAGAGAGGAGAATAACAATGCCTAGATATAAAGTTTATTGGGTTAAGACATACCATAGTTCTGGTGATGTTGAAGTAGAGGCTACTAGTTTTTCAGAGGCTGAAAACATTGTAAAAGATAATATAGGAGATTATGAAGGCTCTATGCAGTATGACCCTGATGCAGATGAAGTAGAAGCCTATCCAAGAGGAGAATAACCAATGACTACCAGACAACTTACCGTAGAAGAAATCAACGGCATGGAGTGTCCTTGGTGTTATTCTCAATACCTATTCCTTGATGACTTAGAGCAGCGTAACATTCTCCAGGCCAGAGAGGAAAGACCCGGCTGGGTTGTTGGCCATTGCTATAAATGTGACTATGACTTCTCATCAATTAAGCTGCTAGAAGACCTTGCCAGAAGACTAGAGGATAAGCAATGACTTGGTTTAAAGTCGAAACTCAACGAGCGACCTATAGAACCTATCACATAGATTCTGATAGTCCTGAGAATGCAGAGAAGAAACTATCGGAAAACCTTGGTGACTACTGGCACTTAGATGAGTGGGTAGGTAGTGAAGAAGTAACCAGTGATGACACTGAAGAAATAGATGCAAAAGATATAAACGTCCATACAATCAGAGAAGATCTTAATCACTAGTCTTATTATCCCCTCTCTCTTTAGAGAGAGAGGGGAATAAATAGGGAAATAAAAAAATCCCCGGCTAGAACAATGTGAGTCCCAACCGGGGAATTCAATATAGGTAGTTCAATAATACCATAACTGAGGAAATAAATGAAATGGGCAAAGAAACCAGAACCCAGATCCGACAACTAATATCATTCAGCCCCACGATAACAGATGCAGAGATATCAAGGGTCCTTGGTATCACCAGACAAGCAGTCAATCTGCACACGAGATCGATGGGTGACCTGGTCCGTGACCGTGGATTCAACAAGTGTACTGGCTGCGGTATAAGGATAAGTAAAAGAAGAACCCTATGGTGCAACCAATGCAGGAAGATGAGCTATTCCTATGAGTTTGTATGCTTTCAGTGTGGCACTTTGAATGTAGCTACCGGTGCATCGGCCACCCAACGGAGGAGGTTAATTTCTAAAAATCCTAAACGGAAGGAGTTTTGTGATAACGCTTGTGCCAGTAGGTACAGGGCCAAGCAGCGATGGGCTTTAGAAAAATTGAGGAACGCTTGACAACGCATGATAGTCTAATACCACATAATAAGGAGCAATAATTATGCAGAAAAATGACAGACAGAAGAAGGTAATGACTGGTAAGCTTATCAGAAAATATACTAACGAGAAGAGCTTGAAGGTGTACCTGATTAAGGAAGGTGATGTAGAAGAAACATCACTTACCGCATGGTATAAAACCGATAGCAGCCCCAGAGGACTTGACCCTACTCATTTTGATGGGCATCCGATTGGATCGGTATGGATGTTACAGTATACCGAATCAGCAACACTGGATAGAAGTGGGAATCCCTACCTCAATATTACGGGAGCAAAGTTTGTTAGAGGGCCAGATGCTGCTGCTGATGATAAGCCTTCATCAAAGCCATCAGGTTCACCACAGAGCAGAGATAGCGTAGGTCTTAGTATAACGAGGCTTGCAGCTCTCAAGATAGCATCATGGCAGACAGTGCCACTGATGGAAGATCTTTGGGATGATAAGGATAATCCTCAAGATCTCAACCGCATAGCACAACTTACTGCCAGACTGGCAGACTACTACGTTGAGTATGCTGACACCGGGAAGGTAGAACCATCTCCAGGTGACGAGGAAAAACCTACCAATACCACTGAGGAGATGGAATTCTAATGGCAACTATAGAACATAAGATAAAAATTCCTGTAGCTTTTAATCTGTCTGAGCCTATGGTTCAGATCAATAAGAAAACCACCTATTCCAATGGTGGATCGAGGACCCACAGACAGTATGAGCTATCTCATCTCCTCGATACAGAAGGAAAGAAACCAAGGGTTGATGGTGTAACAAGCATCATAAGCAGCCAGCTTACAGCCCCCGGACTTGACTACTGGAAACAGGACTGGATCAGGCGAGGATTGACTGGTCACAAGGGTGAACTTACCTCTGGATCGATAGATGAAATCATGTCAGCATCAGATAAGGAAGCCCAAACCAGTATGGAGATAGGGAATGACCTTCACAAGATCATCTCAGGACTCCTTACAGATTCCAATCCCTACCCTTCTGTATCTGATCAGCTACGCCCGGCTGTTACAGCATTCCTAAGATGGCGTAACCAGTACTCTGACTGGAAATGCGTGGGATCAGAGGTTGGTATATACAACTACGAGCCAGCGATTGATATAGGGTATGCCGGAACTATCGATGCCGTGTTTGCTAGAGGTAGTGAACTGATGATCGTAGACTGGAAGACATCCAGTGGTCTTTATGACTCGAACTATATGCAGCTGGGAGCATATGCCTATGCCTTACAGCGTCTGGTACAGGAGTACACGGCCAACGCACCAAGCAGTAACGGTAACTCGCACAAGATCCCATTCAACAATGTAGATGCCAGAGCAATTCGATTTGTTAATGCCTATCCATTGGACGATAACGGTAAAAAAGATAGAAGTAAAGCAAAGATTTTTGAGGATCAGGTAGAAGAGAGCGAGAGTATAGATGTATCCTTTTGGATGGATGCCTTTCTCTCCTGTTACCATCTCAGGGATGCGAGAAAATCAAAAGTAAAGACCCACTTAATATAGGAATCTCATGTCAGATCTTGAATTTAAACACGGCTTACCATGGAACGAGTTGGTATGTATCTCATGTGGTGGTGGGATAACCAACCAGCCATGTGATGACCACTGGTTCGGTGATAATCCAGACAGTAAGCACTTAGCTCAAGAGGTAGCCAAGCTAAAACGTTTGGTCACCGAACAGCAGGTGGTGATCGAGGAGCTGATGAAGAATAAGCCACCATCCTATTCCGAAAAGAATGCCAAGCATATACAACAGAAGAAGCCAGTGAAATTTGTAGGGGGATATAAATGGAAGAACCAAAAATAACTCAGGTTGGAAGTGGAATCAAGATCAGGTGGAACGGATATGACCTGACTGCTGAAGTAACACGCATGAGGCCACGGAGCGATGATATAAAAGCAGAAGTTCAGTGGATGTTTCAGGGATCTGAACTCAAGAGAAGTAACGTCACTACCTCTGAGAATGGTATGGATGTATATGAAAGACGTATGAGGAAGAGGCTCGCCTTTGATGACTTCAACATCAACTTGAGCCAGGTTCTGGAAGACTTGCGTAATATCATAGTCGATGCAACCAGAAACTTTGAGGATGCCGTTAAGCTCAAGGATGTCCCGGTATCTATGGATGGAATTAGCTGGAAGATTAATAATCTCCTGATAGACGGTGGCATCACTGTTATCTATGCAGATGGAGCCAGTGGTAAATCTTATTTAAGCCTGTTCCTTGCAGTGCTATGTCAGGAGAGCTATGCAAATGATGAACACAAGCTTGTTGTTAAGCCGGGTAACTCACTCTTTATAGACTGGGAGACAGAAGCTGACAAGATAGCTCTGCGTGAGAGGAAGATCATCAATGGTCTTGGAATAGAGAACCCAAAGTCATGCCACTATCTCAGGGCCAGGCTACCTCTGCTTGATGAGATCGATAATATACAGGATCAGATAGAGGCTAATGATATAGACCTCATAGTGATCGACTCAATGGGTTATGCAATGTCAGGAGAGCTGGAAAGGCAACCGGATGTCAGCGAGTTCTTTAGAAACCTTAACCGTATTCGCAGGAATGACGGCAGGGAAATAACCAAGCTGCTGATCTCACATGTTACCAAGAAGGGTGAACTGTTTGGTTCAGCATATGTCAGGAACAGTGCGAGACTTGTCTGGGAGATTCAGAAAGATGATGCTCAGGGATTTGGAACTAACAGTATTGATATAACGCTGTTCTGCGAGAAGGTTAACGATGTCAGTGAACAGCCACCACAATCGTGGCGTATTGAGTTTGAACCTGACTCCGTGAAATTCCTGCGGAAGGATACCTACGATACGGACCAGAGGGCAAAGCTCTCATACAGTAAGCTAGTCTACGAGATACTGGAACGGGAAGGTCCTATGGAAATGGAGCCACTGGTACAGAAGATAGCAAAAATTAAGAAGCTAAATAAACCTGCTGATGAGGCTGATGTAAAAGACAATGTTGCATCAGCAGTCAGTAAGCATATCCATGAACACGATACATTGGAAAGAACAGATAACGGTCTGCTGATACTGAAGAATCCAGGTGGAGAGTCTCCGGTAGCAGTAGAAGATAAGGAGTCACCATGGGAACTATAGCAGAACTGCTGAAGAAAGCAGATGATGCCGGGATTACCCTCTCCTTTAAAGAGGGTAGGGTATTTCTTACAGGTAACAGGGAAGATCCTGTTATAGAGGAGCTGAAGAGCAATAAGGATATGATTCTGCGACACCTTGAAAAGGTAGAATACCTTGTCAACAAACTGATTGTGGGTAAGAAGTGGTTAACAAAAGAACACCGTACCCTGTGGGTGACTGGAGATATCTTGGATGAGAAGAAGTGGAATCGGGTTATCGAACATATGCACTGGTGGGCTACCCTTGAAGAGGATTTAAGGGCTGAAGGATTTGAAGGATGCCCGGTGGGTGAATGTGAATCAACAGTAATACAGCCAGTACGCTGTAGTTACTGTGCTGAGACTGTTAAGCAAGAAGCTAGATGGGATGATCTTCATAGATCACTGGAAGAACTAAAGGACAAGTAGCATGGCAAAGCTAAGAGCTGAAGACCTGGAAGACGGAGATACTATTACCGCTGCACAGTTCCGTAAACTGGTAGGTGCTGATGAAGGTTTGGGAGATACCCCAACACCATTATCAGCTACCAGTATAGTAGAACTATATACTAAACCTGTAAAACGTAACCGCCCAGAGCAGACTTTCCAAAGAGAGGTACAGGAATTTGCAAGGGCAAATGAGTGGATAGACTGGCATCAATTAAAAAGTAAGGGTACCAGGGCAGGGTTTCCTGACTTGGTATTACTGCGAGAGCCTGACTGTCTATGGATAGAACTGAAAGCTCCCAATGGTAAGGTTACTACCGCTCAAAAAGAGATGCACGATATGCTACGTGCATGTGGACAAACAATTTACGTATGGAAACCAGAAGACTGGGATGAAATAGTAGAAGTACTTAAGCCGAATACTAAGGAGGAATAAATGTGGATACATGTACCAGAAACGTACTCTCCATCTGTAGCGGATACGGAGGAATTGAACTTGGACTTGAAATGGTTGAGCGAACTCGCACAGTCTGTTACGTGGAAAACGAAATCGGTGCAGCCTCGATCCTTGCAGCACGTATGGAAGACAACACCCTCGATTCGGCACCTATCTGGTCTGACCTGCGATCCTTTGACCCAGAGCCGTGGCGTGGCAAAGTGGATATCATCGCTGGAGGATTCCCATGTCAGCCCCATTCAGTCGCAGGCAGCCAAAGAGGAGAAGACGATCCAAGGGAACTCTCAGGAGAAGTCCTCAGAATTGCAGCCGGACTCGGATACCCAACTCTCTTTCTCGAAAATGTTCCCGGAATCCTCAGATTCTACTGGGACAACATACGACCCGAATTACGAAAGATGGGCTATGAGGTTAAGGAAGGACTCTTCACAGCGGCAGAAACTGGGGCACCACATAAGAGGGAGAGACTTTTCATCTTGGCCTACACCGAGAGTGAGCGACACGGAAGGGGGGATAGCCCCCAATGTGGAGATGAACAACGGTTCATTCAGTCGGAAGAATCAGGAGGGAGTGAGATGGGGAGTGAAGCTGAAGGATGCGACAGCAAACTGGCCGACACCCAATGCATCGGAACACAAGTACAGACTCAAGGGGGACAGTCAGCAGAGCAACGGGTTAACAGCAACAGCGAGGAAGTCTACCATAAATTCTATCCCCCAGGACCTAATGAATATGAAGAATGGACACGACTGCTCACCGTCATGCCGGAGGTTAAACCCGCTTTTTGCAGAGATGCTGATGGGGCTTCCATTGGGATGGACAAACGACTCCGAGCCATTGGAAATGGAGTTGTTCCAGCAGTGGCAGCGTATGCTTGGACATATCTTAATAGAAAGAATGAGCTATGAATCCTAGAAGAGTTAGAATGACACCTAAAATACCGTGGCCTAAGAAAACCATGAATAAAATGAGTGACTGTGAACTGGGATATTACCGGGAACAGGTCAGTTACCAGGCAGACATACTGCTGTTCAGGCTGTCCTCTATTATTAAGGAGACTGTCTCAAGGGGATTACCTCCAACCGGGGCAATCGGAGAATGCAACTGCAAGCTGCATAAAACAAATGAGTATCACAGACCTGACAAAGAAACTGGTGTACCACATGGCCAGTGCTGGTCAAAATGTACCGGGAATGACAGGTCAAGAACCAGTCAGGTTGGCCTTGACAGGGGGGAGATGAGCCTTGGGGGAACCAACACCCCCACTCAACCTTGATAGAAAGAAGGTATCGTTTTCTATCAGGTTGCCTGACAACCCCGACTGCCATTGAACAATAATACAGATTAACTACATATCAATCAATAAGGAGGTTCTTATGGGAACGACTAATGAACTCGCAGGATCAGAATATATAGAAGACCAAGGCGGTTACTTGGATAATAATCTAAAACTCGTTTGCTACTCTACCAAGGGTGGGAAGGAGAGGAAGCCAGCACGTAACGGATGGCAATCAGAAAATCCGTACCGTATGTACTGGGAAGATGTTCCACAAAAACTTTATACAACTGAAGAGCGTGTACGTGGTTCTTATGGTGCGAGTAATCCTGCCTGGCTTAAACGACATTTGATATGGCAAGGATGTGGCAGAGCAGTAGCTTTTGGGAGGATTGCCGATCATGTAAATTCAGAACATGTAGGTCGGTATAGTGGATATGCGACATTTATAAGATGCAGTAATAAAGCTGATGGTACTGGGTTCTGTAAGGTACACATAGCTTCTGCAATTAAAGACGGCAAAGTTAAACATACCACTAGGTTCTTTTTGTCTATGAAAAAGATGTTTAATCAAATACTAAGGAGGTGAACCATGAAGAAACACAAGCACCGTTGGATACTGGAAACACCCAACGGGCCACTGGCCAAAGCCAGGTGCAGTGGGTGTAAGGCAGTCAGCCAGTTTCCCAATAGCGATATCAGGACTAGCTGGGATAACTACCAGAAGAACCTGGAATTAAAAAAAATATATAAGGAGATGAGAAATGTTGAACAGGATTAAGAAGTACTTCAGTAAAGATCCGGTACCTGCCATAGATGAAAAGAGGATTACCAAACTTGAAAACCGAACTGAACTGTTTGGAAACCAGAGTAGGGTTGACCACATCCAGATACTTGAAAAACTAAATTCACTTGAGGCTGCGATAAAAGTTATAGAGGGTATACAGACAACAGAAGCAAGGCTCTCTAAGAAGAGAGCTGGTACGATACGAGAAGTTTTAGATAATCTTGGGTCCGGGCAAGAACAAATAGCCCTCATGGTCAGAATGGAAGAGAGGAAGAAGATCCAGAAGAAGAAGAAGAAAGGTTCATCCTCTAACCTGCCTGCCAGTTCAGATAGTTGGTATGTGCCTGACAGGCCTCCTGCACTAGCACTGATAGAGCAGTTTAAGAACGTAGAGAAGGCTACGGAACCTGCAAATAGAACTGGTAATCAAGTTGCCGACAAAATCGAAAGGTTCCTTGCTTCTTCACCTGAAGGTCTTAGTAAGAATCAATTCCACAAGCTGTTTAGTAATCATCTAAAGGCAAAAGAATTACAACGTGCGATCAGTGAACTGGAGGAACTGGATAGGGTGGAGGTTCTCACCGTAGAAACAGCAGGTCGGCAGAAGAAGGTAATTCGGTTGAAAGGTGTTAATCCTTCTGCCGATGACCCGGTTTATCTACAAAAGCAGTTAAAGAACGTAGAGAAAAAAATCTCCAGGAGACAGTTTTCAGCTCCTATAAAGCCTGCTAAACCAGATGATGTCATTGGGGACAATGTTGAAACAGAGGATCGATTGCTAAAGATTGAAGATGTTATGGCCACACTGAAGGTGGGGCGATCTACTATATACAAACTAATTAGCAGCGGTGAACTCCCCGGTGTAAAGGTGGGAACTTCCAGAAGAATACTGCTCAAAGACCTGAACAATTATATAGAAAATCTTTAGGAGATGAGAAATGTTGAATAGGATTAACCATTCTGCCTTTGAACTGGCTTTCGCTTTTGAACCCGATACATATACTTCATCAGGAAATATTTGGAGGATACGCTGCCCTAGTCCAGAACATGGTAAACCCCTAGAGGATCGAGACATCGGCAATTGTGTAGTTGGAGATGGGGGGAAAAGAGGTGATGGGCTTTGGGCTTATTGCCATAGTAACGGAGATTGCACAACTAAAGGAATTCTTTCTGCTTTATACGAGCACAAAGAATGGTTCAATGACTTTACCCGTGATATTAAATCCAGCCTTTACAGCCTTCAGGATGGAGAATGTTCAGGGTGTTTCAACCCTTTTGAGTTAGATCTCCTTCAGGTCGATCACATAATACCTAAAACTAAAGGCGGGAAAAGCCATCCATACAATTACACCTTGCTTTGTGAAAATTGTAACAGTGTAAAAAGTAACACTATGTCACTTGAAGAATTAAGAAATAAGATCAGCTAAGGATAGAGCCTGCATGAATACAATACTTAAATCGAAAGGAGTCAGCTATGGGCTATAGTTTTCTCGAGAGGGGAGGCAAACCTATCATACCGGAGCAAGGATATACGGGTGACGAGGAATGGACTCCATCGAGTCCTCTTGAAGTCAACATTACCAAAGAGTATACCATCTATACAAAGGGTATTGTGACAGTAGAATATAGAGTGGAAATTGAATTCTCTTGCTTAATTCATGACCTTGAGTCAGGAACTGGACAGGACTTTACCAAAATGGACGAGCTCATCAAGGACGCAGGTAATCAAACTATTAAACCACCTGCTGCAGAATACTTGGCTCTATGGCTATGGGACCGAATAAAGTACATGAAAGTTGCTATACAAAAAGGGTCCTTTGATGAGTTTAAATTGCAAAGAATCACAGTCGAGGACCCGGATACGGTGAGCAATCAAGGCAACTGTAATGTGACAATAAGGGATCGACCTCGTCCAATAGGTGGATATATTAGATATTGCAGACTGAGTTAGCTATAACAGCACAGCAGAAGACTAGGCTTTAGACTAGCTAAGGATAGAACTGATTACTCCTGCGATTGTCCCTCCCAGTATGAGGAGGGATATCGCAGTGAGCCACTTCTGACTTGTCTCCAGCTTAACAAGCCTCTGCTCGATATGGGGAAGTGCATTGGTATCCAGTTCTTTCATACGCTGCAGGATCAGATGCACATCAAGCTCTAACTTGTTGGACATGTCTCTATGTAGCAGTAATTACACTGGTCTTAGAGTTGCAATCAATGCATAGACCATAGAGTCTAGTCTGCGTTCCCTTGCTGTTGGTTGTTTCAAGTTTCTCTGTCTTCTTAGACATTGTCTTGGCCTTACATTTCACACAGTATGCTTCATGTGTCCTGCTAAATAGTTTTCCTACCCAGTTAAATAATTTCATCTCATCTCCTTATGCGTCACTCTGAAGTACGTCCTTGGCAAGAGCTATTATTCCTGCTATCCCACCTACTGAGATCTCGTTCATCCCGGCTCTCATTGCAAGTATGCTTATAATACCCAGCAGCAGCAGGGCTAGAAATATCTGAGGTCTTACCTTGCCGAGAAAGTTTTGCATACTGATGTTCCTTTGTCCAGCTCCATGTTCCAGTGTAAGCACAGAGTTTACACGTACTCACAGCTATAAATCAAGCTCTCCTGCGTGCCACAATAGCAAGTAAAACCACGAGGATTGCCGTACAGCCAATTATTTTAGTCTTCTTACTCATTACTATGGAACCTGTGTTATAGCTACCTCAACATTTTCTTCATTGACGAACACTTTGAATATTGTACTCGTTGCTACAGTGAAGTCCTTGGTCGAAAAATCGGTGTCCCGCCCAAACTCACTGAGTTCTATAGTCAGTGTCCCTGCCTTGACCCTGTTGACAAGACACGGACCACCCTTGGTCCATATATTACTTAGTGTTAGCTTATCTACCTTCCCGTTGACCGAAGAGTTAGGTGCTTCAATTTTTATCTGGTCGTAGTAGCCGCCTTTCGTTATCATCGAGTCTGCCCTGTTTCCGCCTGAAATGGCACGTCTGCGTGGAACCCCAGGTGAAGGACTGAGTGACTGCCCACTGCTGGAATTTCCAATGATCCTCAGAATATTCGCTTCACTGTTCTGTATAATGAACTGATCACAACGCCATCTATCGATGGTTAAACTCCCAACTTCAAGATATGTAGCTGAAGAGGTTGATCCTCCAATCATAACTGGATGCGATTCTCCTGACGGTAGTGTAGACCCAGAATATGCCGTTCCTACCGTTACATCGGATATTGAAATCTCTCCAACTGGAGTAGTACCAAGCTGTATCTTGAGGGTGTTGTCTTTATCACTGTACGTTACGGGGAAATCTGAAGGGGCAGTATAGATCCCGTGATCTCCTGCACTAAAGCTGGGTTCTGATAGTATAGTCTCATTGACTACTACACCTGTACCCACTGTTGATCCTGCAAAGAGCAGACCTGCTGCCATCTGGGGAGAAAAGCCCATCATCCTGAGAAAACTGTAAGGGCTTTTAAGTATGTTAAATGTGGTACGCCATTTCTGGCTCTCACTCTGTAGGTATTCTACCTTGGCAAGTAACCAGTTTCTCCATACAGTTACACGCCTGTACATTCTCATCGGAGTTCTGATAACAGCCATCGGTGTGGCAATGATGCCCCTGATGACTACCATGAATCCCCTGCCTATAGCTCTGGCTAACCATCGAACACCCTTATAGAGCATCCTGAATGGGTAGAAAAGAATAAAGAATAGTAGCCTTATGGTGTACACCATAACATAAGGGATTGCTCTCAGCTTGTTTCTCATAATACCCTCTAGCTTTCCAATGCTGTGACTTTCGTTTCAAGTGTTTCAATCCTAGCCATAGCTTCTTGTAAGGCTTTGGTAGCCTTCATAAAGAGAATAGAATATTTGATTCCTTTGACCGTTGCTCCTGCAACTTTGAAATCATCGTGTACCAACCCATCAGTCTCTGCATCAGCAGCATACTCTTTGACTAGGTTTGGTGAGGTTGTTTCTAGCTCTTGAGCAATTAAACCCATATGCACTGGTGCAGACCCTTCTCCATATTTGGCAACATCATCTTTCTTCTTGAAGTTCTTAAACACTAAAGCCTTTATATCAGTCCACTGACTATTCGCATTTACAATATTCTGTTTGATTCTTGAATCAGATAAAGCTGAGAACGTCCCATCATGATTCTGTACATCACCATCAGAAAATATTTTCAGCCTGTGGGTTGGACCAGAATCAGTACATTGCAAGAACAAATTTGTATTATCGTCCGAGGCATCATTAGTATGTCTTATCCTTAAACCATAGGCATCAGCATTAGTATTATCCAAAGATGCGAGCCAATCGCCAGCTTTGTCGACGCTTACGTGCAGAGGATAGCCTGGGTCAGTTCCTACACCTAATTCACCGTCGAATATTAAGTTGGCTTCACCGTTTAAAGCCGTAGAAGAACTAAATGTAGCAATTCTATTATCAGCACCATTAGCCACCGCTGAAACCGCACCACTTCCACCACTTGCATCTTCCCATGATATATCCGTGCCGTCATGTGTTAATACTTGGTCTGCATCTCCCACTGCCAGTGCAGCAGGGTCTCCGCTTGCATCTCCATATATGATCTTGCCTCTGGCAAGCCCTGCCATCTTTGCCAGTGTTACCTGATTGTCTGCAATGTGTGCAGTGTCTATAGAACCGTTAGCATAATGCTCACTGTCTATTTGGTCATCTGCGATATGTGCATTGTCTATTGATCCATCCGTGTAGTGTTCACTGTTGATAGCATCGTCAGCTATCTTTGCACCAGTTACTGCATCAGCAGCAAGGTGTGCAGTATCTATTGATCCGTCTGTATAATGCTCAGAATCAATCGCATCATCTGCAATCTTAGCCCCGGTGATAGCGTCAGCAGCTATGTAGCCACTCGCTATAGCAGTGCCGTTCCAAGTACCAGCAGCGATAGTTCCTGAGTTAGCTATTCCTGCTGAGAATGTAGTGGCTTTCGCTACAGTAATAGCTTCAGAACTATTCGTCGTAACAAATGTTATATAGGCATTATTAGCTTCTTCTATAATAAGTGCACTGGCTTGGTTGTCCGGTATCTTGATAGAGTTCTCGCCAGCATTGGTGAACTGCAATGCTCCGTCAGCTCCACCAGACAGGGTCAAGTCTCCAGATATATCTGCTGTACCATCTATATCCAGATTAGCTGCTAGTTGTAATCCTGTTGAGTCAGTAATAACACCATCAGTTATTACAGTATCCCCTATAGTGAAGTCTGTTGAAGCGTCTATTGTTGTGCCTACTATAGCTGTAAATGTCCCGGCAGCAGCACTATTTGCACCAATAACCGTACCGTCAATAGCACCACCATCTATGTTCACAGCATCAAGAGCAGCACTCTCTATGAAGTTTGCCCTTGTCATCTTTCTTAACGTCCCACCAGCACCATCATCTATGACAACAAGGTCTGCATCAGCAATAGTAGTTGATGCAGTCATATTCTGTATGTCTAATGTTATGACACCACTGGAATCAGATAGTCCTGTACTGGTTACCGTACCTGCGTTAACACCAGCCAGATAAGTGGTTAGAGTATCTAAGCCAACTTTCTTAACCGTACCACCATCAGAATATAGAAGCTCATCAGCAGCAGCCAGACCAGACGATATCTCTGTCTGACTGGATATAACTGTATTGTCCAGGGTAAATGCACCATTGTTAGCGAGGTCTATCACCCCACTTGGAACAACGGGATTGTAATTAGTACCATCAGCTACCAGTATCGCAGTAGATGTATTGGTTCCCATAGTGAGGTCATCACCAGATATGGTTAAGTCCCCACCAACTGTAAGATTACCACCAAGTGCAACAACTGACGCTGCTGCATTAGCTCCGTTTGTAATCGTTACATAGTCTATGATCGTAGCAGCAACAGCCTTGTCAGACCCTATGGTAAGAGTATCGGAAGTAGTTGCCTGTATCCTCCATGCGTCACCAGCATCATCTGCCCTGTCTGCAAATAAGTACAGGGGAGCTGCTGCTGAAGCAACACCTCTGATTTTCAGGTATGAAGTATCCACACCCTTTAAGGCTATCTCATCAGCCCACATCATCTTGCGGATACTGGAGCCTGATGTCTGCTTTACATCATACGTGGTATCAAGGCTTGTTTCTGTAAATGTCCAGAATCCGCTACTGTTAGTGGTAGTGCTGTCTTCCTGAGTGGTTGTGCCTGTCTCAAGAATAGCTACCGTAGCCCCGTTTACCGGATCACCGTCATCCTGAAATATAGATCCACTTACGTTAATATCAGTTATTGCCATTATTTACTCCCACGCATGTTCCCTGAACTGTAATGCCTCTCCGATTACCCAGTCCGGGTCCTGTATTAGCTTATCATGGTCCAGTAATATCATCATAATACCCTGACCTGCAAGCTGGCTCTTGGCCATTATATCAGTACCCCTTGTCTCTATCCCCCTTGGGTGAGTAGAAAGACTTTCCTTAATATGTAGTGCAAGTCCTCTTGGGTTGTTGAATACAAAGTCTGCTTCTATATCCAGGCCAAGCC
>Ga0208684_1000331_pt1 | contig 37880 bp, 47 predicted proteins | sample MalvireepMed_b05_FD_184245 | JGI IMG/M metagenome (GOLD analysis project Ga0208684, IMG submission 184245) | Marine viral communities from the Global Malaspina Expedition - Malaspina viral metaG DeepMed_b05 (SPAdes) (version 2) | ecosystem: Environmental > Aquatic > Marine > Oceanic | place... | reverse complement strand
GGCTCTCCTTCGCCTATGATGGGCGGACAACCGGGGTCACCTCCGGGCGCACCTCCGGGCATCGGGATGATGGGAAGTCCGGGTATGCAAGCTCCGGGGCAGAACTTGGCGAATTTTGATACCAGTCAGTTTGGTGGTGTGTAATGGCAACATGGTGGGACATAGAGGGAGGAATAGACGCTCCATGGAGACCGGGGGCTAACATTGACCCGGGGGCTAACATTGACCCGGATTATTTGGGTCCCGCGAGTTTTATCCCCAATCAAACACCGACACAGGCGAAATCTACAGTGCCGCCATTACGTAGTTTACAACCACCGGGAGCGCCGCAGTTTCCAGAGATTTTCTCGGCTGTAGACACTAACAGATCTCTTTCGCGGGAGCCACCTCACGTCCAGAAGGTTTACTGGGATCATTGGGTTATTTCTCAAAATCTCACTCCTGCTCAAGCAGCGCAAATATGGGTCGATGAAAACGATAAAGGACGGGCACCAGCCGCGCCACAGCAGCAGGCTACGCCACCACCACAGCAGGCTCCGCCGCCACCGAAACCGGAGGAATTACCGCCAATACCTGCAATTCCTACGACTCAACAAAATATTACGAATACCGGACCTATAACGAATGCCGTGGAGGGTCAATTTTTCGGTGATGCGAAATATAAGTTACCACTTTCTTCGTGGGGAAGCTCGACGGGTGGCGGAAACCCCAACGAGATGTATCGCTGGTTTACTGAAGCAACAATTGCAGAATATCCAAACGCGATGGATTTGTGGACGAAGAGTCCAGAAGAAGCGATTGGTGCTTACAACCAGTGGAAAATACAAGAGCAAGCTAAGGGTAGAGCATTTGTAGGTGTGAAGGATGATGGATCGGTAGGCGGCGGACGGTTGATTCCTACAGATAAACTGCCTGATTTTCAGACAGCTATGGCTGCGGATCAACAAGCTGCGGCACAGGGCGGTGTTGGTTCTGGTATTCTTGGATCAATTCGCGAAGGCGGTAACACCTTTTCAGGTATTGAACAGGGTAGAGATACTGATTTTTCTGTCTGGGAAGAGTTGCAGAGAACTGGAATGATAGGCTCGCCTTTTGAAGCTGCCGCCGAATCGTATTTAAAGAGTCAGATTCCACAGTTTAGCGCACAAGGAGGTATGCGGTCTGTACGTGATCAGACTCCTCTGGGTATTAGCGATTTTCTGCAGCAGTCATACGGTGGGGCGAGTATGTCACCGGAAGATTTACGTATGCTAATATCCGGTCAACCGGGTGCGGATATAAAATTTCCGACTGGGTTTACAAACATGCTGGATGCGTTGGATCAGCAAAAGCAAGCTGGTACAGCGTTTAATCTGGCGCTTGCTGGATCTCCTCTTGCAAATGCGCCTATGGCTATTAGAAATCCACTAGCAAGTCAGGGACAAGATTATTGGAATGAATACGAGCAAAAACTGTTGAGCGGCGAGATCGAAGACGTTAAAGGTCAGGCTGACTTCCTTCGATTTGCGGCTGGCAAGATGGGGATTGTTTAAATGGCATTATCTGATTATTTAACAGGAGACCTCTTTAAGCGGGTTACTGAGACGGGTCAGGAAGGGTCACGGGCGCTTTTCAATGCGTATCTCGGTAATCGGTATCGAGATTGGGGCGGTATGATGAGTCCTCAAGCTCGTCATATGGGCGCACAGTTTGATCCGATCTGGTCTCAGTATTTGGGCGAGCTTCTGTCTGCGAGTCCGTCATCAGGATTGAAGGGGTTTGGTCCGCGTATGCCCGGACGCGAGGGTATGGCAACGCCAACAAGCTTTGTAGACTTTTTACGGGGCGGTCAAACCAATCAGAACCAACAGCCGGGACAATGGCTTGATCAATTCTATTCCGGGCTTCCGCCTGCATCGCGTGGTGTATTCGGTGCGCGGTTCCAGCCTGTCACGAAACGAGTTCGATAATGGGAACATTTTCAGACTACCTGACACGTAAAATTGAGCGGACTTCATCAAAAGAAGAACACCCTTCAGTTCTTGTATCCGGGGCGATGGTTGAAGCAAAAGAATTAGGTCATTCGGTTGCTGGCATGTTTCGAAGTCCTCGCAGACGAGAACTCGAAAACATGGGTCTGAAACTGCGTGAGTCTTAATTACCCCGATCCGGGTGTACGGTTCCCTGATCCTCTTGAAGAGCAGGATAGAGATGCGTTTTTACCCCACGATCCGACACGGTTAACAGATCTTAGTGTAAAGGCTTTACACGAGAAAGCCGCAGCACGGGCCGGGAAAACTCCTGAAGAAGTGACAGCGCCTGATATCGCTGACTTTATGTTGGCAGAGGGCGCGACACAAGAGCAGCTTGCTCAGATCTTTGACGCTGAATCTGCACAAAAAATAAGTGCTGCGTTTCCATCGCTGGGACAACGTGGACTCGATTACACGGAGACCACGCAAGAAGTTGGTGACTATGCATTAGCGGAGGAAGCATCCGGGCTTGAAGTCCCTGAATTCGCAAAGCGATTTCAACAAGCGGCTGGAATCGGGATGAGCCGCGCACTCGAATCAGAACAATTTGGAGGCATACCCGGCAGTCAGGCTGCATTTCCAGTAGCGCCCCCTCCCCCGCCACCGAAACTGGAACGAAAAACTGGCCCTGAATTACTTTTATCCGGGTTGGGCAAAGTTCTTACGGATGTTGGAAGCGCCGCTAACGATATTCTTTTATCCGGGTTCGCCGAAAATCCTAATGCCCCGGCTGCGGTTCAAGAAAAAGTCGCCGCACGTAAATATGTTGAAGATTGGGTAAAACAAGAATCAGAGAATATAGAATCGAGTGGTCTCACAGCCCTTGGGCGTATATTACCAACTGCCGGACTAGTTATGGGAGTGCTCGGACGTGGTGCTGAATCTACTGCGGCAGAAACTAAATTCTGGCTTGGAAAATTCATGGCGACTCAGCTTCTACACGGTGACATTGGGCAGGATAAGCCGGGTCACTGGTCAGTCGTGCCGTGGGCCGGGGGTCATTTGCCGGGACAACAAGGGATGAGGAATCCTGAACTGTACGCAGATCCTGCAACCCCGGAGCGATTGAAAGCAATATTGGATAGCCCAAACCCGCAAGACGCGCAGGATTTCTATGATGTAAATACGGCTGACTGGCCCCCGGTTCTTGAAGGGGCTCTTTCGCAAAATATCAGGTGGCCCATCGAATTTGCGTTATTTCCCTCAATGCCCGGAATGAATTTGTTGGCGAGGGGAATAGGGTTTGCTCTAAAAGGACCGTTAAAGTTTGTGTCCCGCCCGTTGAAACCGTGGATTGACAAGCTAGATAAAAAGATTTTGGCGGACTGGAATTGGCAGGCGATTGCGCGAACAGCCGATGAGCGGGTGAAGGTTTTTGGTCATGAACTAGAAACGACAATTCCAGCGCTTATTAACGCAGCCGAAGCTACGGGTGACGCAGTAAAAATTTCGCAGGTGCTTATGGATATAACCAATCTTGCTATGAATGAAAAAGATTGGCAGCGAATGATGCAGGTGAAATATTACGATAGAAATCCCGCGCTTCAGAATAAACGGCTGTTGGATACACTGGCCGCAATGCGCGGGAGTCCAGATATTGATAAGCTACATACCCATGTAAAAAATCAACGACTCGATTTACTGGAAAACGGAGTAAAGGCAAATAAAAGCACGTTGAAAGCATACGGTAGTGTTGATAACCGTCCGCCGCTTCCATTCGATATGAATTTAAAGTGGGCTTCAGACATGGTTGAAGCAGGATTGCATCCTTCACCAACACATGTACTGGATACTTTTTATCGCAAGATATTGGTTGAATACGCTGAATCGCTGGGATGGGATGGGCCGAGGGTTTGGCTCCCGTGGATTAAGGAGGGCAATGTAAATGCGTTTCGGTATCTCTCCATGGTTGCTAAGTCACAGCTTGGTTCGATGTGGTTATTAATGCGCCCCGGTTTTGTCGTATTAAATCTTGTGGGCGGTATGGTCACGGTATCGCAACATCAGGGGTTGAACATATTTCGTTACCCGGCTGCGTCTGCATGGATTGGAAAAGTTGTGGATGCGGGAGTCGATCCACATGTGCTAATGGGTCCAAAAGCTTTTTCGGGTCCGACAACCGGGGCCGGTGTTATTGGTCAGGCTACAGGCGCTACGTTAAGATCAGCAGACGACATTGTTGATGACGCAGCACTGTCGGGACGTGGTATAGGTCGAGGGGATGTACCGCCTCCTCTACCCGGATTTCTGCCTATTGTCGGGGAGAAACTTATACCCTTTGTCGGAAAGGGAACGGTGAAACTGCGTGACGTTAAGATTCCGAAAACTGATATCGAACTCAAATTCGGCAGCGCTTTAGAACATTGGATTGGTCGTCCAGAGTTTGATATTAATACTGGACTGATGGATTTTATTAAGGGTGGGGTTAGTATTACAGAGACTGGTCAACATCGTGGGATGAACAAGATGGTTACTGAACGAATGGCAAAAGATATATTTTCAGAAGACCTGATGTCACTCGATATGCCCGATGTAATGAAGCATCAACTTATTAATGCGTTCAATCGCGGTGAGGATTGGGTATTTAAACCAGACGTCGTTAGCGCTTGGTGGTTAATGCGACTTGCTGAAATTAACACAGGAAAAGTCATTGATCCAACGGCTCGTAAGGCTATCCGTAGAGTAGAAGATGTCATGTTACCGTTCTCTAATCCGCAAACACGAGAGATCGTTGAAGCGCGACTCCGTAATCTTCCTGATGGAGCGAGAGGCTCGCAAATACGGGTTGCCTTGGAACAGGCTATTACTGATATTGAGAAAAACACAGACGACGCAATCAAGCGGTTTTATGAAGTGTACCCCGGACAACCCGGCCATCAAGCGTATGACCTGTTACGTCTCTTCCGTGATGCCGGGGGTGAGATTAATGAGCGAACGTATGATACGTTAGGACGCTATCTTAAGCACGAAGAAGACATCCGTATATTACAAACGAGAATTCTCGATCCTCTTAGTAAGCGAATGACTAGCGGACTCGATGAGGAGGGACAACGTGCAGTTCGAGTATTGATGAAGCGAGTTGAAGCAGCATTTGATGAAATTCGTAAATATAAGGGCGAACGAATCACTGAGATCGGAGCACGATATAGCCGTGATAGAAAGAATACTGCGGCTACCGCTGGCGCGATATACCGCAAAGAACATGACCAGTTGATGGTCGATGTCTTGTATCAATACAGGGAGGTCAGTGATAGATTACTCGGGGATGAAATGGTGTCGATATGGAATGCGGCGATAGACCGGGGAATGAAAAGTGCGGGTAAAACATCGCCAACGCTCGGTAAAAACCTTATGAAAGATATAACTGAGGGGATGACGGAGATTAATAAAACGATTGCATACGCACGCGATGAGGGGAAAAAGATGTTGCCTGAAGTACGAGCCGAATTCATGGCACACGCCCAATCAAGGCGGGTTGAACGCATTAAGGCATTATATGGTAACGTATCTTATAAACATGGCATCGAGTTAGCACCAGTCGATGAGAGTACTCTTGTTGTCCCTGAAGAACTGTTCGTCACACTTGTTCGTATGGTTGATAAAGAGTTCGGGAATACTACGCTGACAGATGCGTTGCTTAACGATTCGATAAATAGTATGCTAAGGCGAGGAAGCCAGAGGGAGATAGAGAAAGTTCGGGAGTCGATTGAAGGTACGATTGCTCGTGCTGTCTTCCCGGATCGGGGTACCGCTCCTATAGGGGATATGATAACTCGAACGCGCTCGATTCAGAATCGTGCTGCTCATGAGTTAAATTATGGGTGGGGTAATACAGCATCCGAGCTTGCCGAACAGGTTCCTATAACGGCAACGGCAGATGATGTTTCGCGAACAGTGCGTTCAACGCTGACTAAAGCAGGATTGGGAGGACAAGAAGCATCAGCCGAAACGCTTTTCGCGTATCAATACAACCGTGCTGAAGTTGCCCTACAAACAGTCATGCCGTATCCGTATTGGAGCATGAAATTCTTTATGTTCCAGATGCGACAACTCGTGCATAATCCGGGTCAATTCATTGCCCTTTCGCGTATTATGAGTGCGTGGTATGAGATGGATCGAGATTTGCCCCTGCATCTTCGAGGTACGATGCGAATTGTCACCCTGCCAGATGGGACAGAAGTACGTCTTGATCCGAAACAATTCCTTACTGGTGGATACGGTACGCCTATGTTTGAAATCATGAGTTGGGGCGATGAAGGCGAAGACTCTGAGTTCGGGTTTAATCTGAAATCCTTATTTCAGGTTACTGAAATGATCGGTCTAACTCAAGTCTATCCTCATATCAGTATGATTATACAAGGTCTACGACATGCCATAGGCGACGAGAACATTCGAAATACGCTTCCTCCTGAAGTAGACGATGCTCTGTTTGGATGGGATGGGATTATTCCGGGTATTGAAGAATCCCTCAACGGTCTTGGTGGATCGATACAGGGTCTTACCAAGGCATGGGCGGGTCAGGGCAGTTTTGGGGAAGGAGCTTCAGAGTGGATATCTCAACATGGACTAACTCAAGGAAATATAATCGGTACGGGTAAAGTATTAACGGAAATGTTCAAGAACGGCGAGATTAACGAGTCTGACGCAGAGCAAGCGATAATTGATATAAAGGAAGGGAATCCAAATCCAATAGCACTTGAAGCGATGCAACGCTATTATAGTAAACGGGCTGACTATCGAGAAATTAACTTCACATTCGGCGGTGTTCGCTCCTATCCTGCAATCGATAAAGAAAGGGACGAGGCTCAACGGGCGTATTTTGACCTTGTAGATAGCGGACGTGTAGATGAAGCAAAAGAATTCTTAAAGTCGAAACCGTGGCTTCCGTACTCTTGGCTAACAAGAAAAGATACCGCAGAAATTAAGCGAAGGGTTAATATTGGTAGATATTTCTTTGAGGTTGAGGCACTGAATGCTGCTGCAGAGGAACAAAAAGAAGGTACTGATGTAGTTCATGGCTTGCGCGTTCGTAATGAAATCGATGAAGCCCTGCGACAGAGCAGAAAAAATCTTCAGCAACGGTTTAAATTAAGTGACGAAGATATCGGGATTACGGATGACGTGCGAATGCGTGGACCCGAGACCGGACCTCCGATGTTCCCCGGTGGTCGTGAAGCGGCCATGAAACATATTGTGGGTGCATACTTTGCTATGAATAATGCCGAAGATTATGAGACCACGCACGAAATCAGGGGACGAGTTGTTAACGTTCTTGAACAAGACGGGTTGGAGCGGTTTATTCAAGATCGTGAAAACTGGATTAAGGAACATGTTTCGGAAAGCATGTTACCGCTCTTTGAAGCACAACTGGCAAAAAATATTACGCTGCCTGATGCGATTCTGCGTGTATTTTCAAAGATCTTTGCCCGAGACTTCTTTATTAAGACTAAAGATATGACACCTGATCAAACAGATACGTGGTTGAAAGAGAATAATCTTCCGGCACCGCTGAGTATTATGCGAGAAGTTCAATCCGCGTTCCCTGATCGTTGGGAACAAGACGCGATTATGAGTAAGATTGGTTCAACCCTTTCAATCCGGGGTTATCTTGATGTAACGCGAAAGGAGAAAATTAATCGCGTTCGACGGGGTTCAAATGAGAATCCGTACTCATTTCAAACATCCGGGGGTCGAATCGTTACCAAAGATAATGTCGATGAGTTTGAAGATGCCAATACAGATCTTAATGCGTATTTTAAAGATAAGCCGCTGCGTACTCTTCTTACTAATGACATTAGGGACTTAAGACGTGATTATGGATTGGCAATGTCTCGATTACGTCCTATGGATTTCGCGGCAAATAACGACGATCCTATTCGAGAGAAGTATTATGGGAGTGAAGAGAAGGGTACTAAAGGTTTGATCGGATTGGCACGCCTAAAAAAAGAAACTCATATAGCGAGTGGCGATATTGCGCCGTGGACAGAGAGGGCACAGGAATGGTTTGGTAAGGCTGATGAAGATGATTCGGGTGACAGTGAAGCGCTCTCAGCCATGCGTGATATGTACTATAGCGTAGAGAAATCTTCGTTTATTGACGATGAGAGCGGTCCTGATTGGGATGCATTCTATAACGCCCAAGAAACGGCGTTCAATGAAGCCGTAGAGTTTGGGCGTGAGTTTGACATTACAGAAGAAATGTTCCGGGCCGATCTGTACAAGAATTTAACAGCGTCTGAAGCGGCGTGGCGATACTGGCAGAGGGCCGTGATTCAACCGATCATGGCTCAACGTTCAGCCATTAAAGAAAAACAAAATGGATTGATTACCCGTCCGCAGCATGATGCGCTGGCTGCGACATCTCCATCAACGAGGCTTGTGCGCGACGTAATGGGTGAGATTCTCCTTCAGTTCCCCCATCTTAATGCATGGGATCTCACTTTGATTTCTCAGGCTGATCTTCCGAGCTTCAGTGAATATTGGGCTGCACGTGGATATGCTCCTCCCAAACCTTCATCGTCCCGTTCGCCAAGTACAAGGACAAGTACCAGACAAAGAAGCGGCCCGAGTAGCCTAATAGCTGCTGCAGTGGCGGGTGGGGGCCGAGACTTTGCTCCCCCAACCCGATAACCTAATTTTTGTGTTAGAATGAATGTGTATCACTACGATTTCGCGGTATCCACTCTGGACCGAGAATACCAATGGAGTACACGATGGCAGAGCTTAACGCATCTGAGTCCCCACCGGGTAACGAAGATTCAGCAAGCAACGAAATAGAAACTGGACAAGCTGTAGAGACAACTGCGTCCCCGGCCTATACCGAGGATCAGTTTAAGGGTCTTCAGTCATCGCTTTCAAAGCAGATCAATGAGGCGAATCAACGCGCCCACTCTGCGGAGCAAGCGGCTGACGCTGCCCGTAAGCAAGCCTTTCAAACGGCTCTTGCGAACGTTGAAGACCCGGCTGAGCAAAGCCGATTGCAGTCGGAATACTCGCAGCAGGATGCTGCGAAACGTGTTGCCGCTGCGGAAGCTAAAGCTGACGCTGCTACGGCTCTGGCAGAAGGAGCAGGAAAGCATCTAGCCGCACAAGAACTTGCCGCTAAGTATGGCGTCCCTGCCGACGTGTTACAGGGGTCCACATCTATGGAATCAATGGAAACAACCGCGAAATTATTTCGCGACTCAGTTCAACGAGAAGTCCACGCAAATGCGAATAGTGGCGATACGTCCTCAGTAAATACAGATGGTCCCGGCGCCCCCGCTGTTGATAGCGGAACAGGTGGCGGTGGTGCAGGTGTCTCTGATAACAGTGATATTGCACATACCGGAAAAGTTGCTGAAGGACTTAAACGCGCTCGCGCTGCGATGGGATCTCGTTAAAGGATACAATAACCTATGGCTGGTGTACGAGGTGCGAGAGATACTCTAACTGATACTACCGTCCAACGACGGCAAGTTGAAGATCAGATTGTCAACTTCTCGCCAAAAGCCGTTCCATTCTTGAAAAGAATTGGATTTAACGGCGAAACCGTCTCCAACCCAAAGTACGAGTGGCACGAAGATGAATTGTTTGCGTTAACCGCAGCGGTTCACGGTTCCACGGTCATGACTGACGGCGCTCACACTACTGTGACGCTGGCAGCTAATGATGCGTACAACTTTAGGGTTGGCGATATTCTTCTAGTTGAGGATGAACAGATTCGTGTGACTGCTATCGCGTCGGACAACTCCCTTACGATTACTCGTGGATGGGGTTCAACGTCGGGTGCATCTCACGCTGCTGGCACGACAATTAGTAGAATTTCACAAGCGTATGCTGAGAACACCGACTCCGTAGTCGCCGGTACTACGACTCATTCTTTCCCGTTTAATTACGCGCAGATTATCGACGTGGCCTATCAGGTTTCACATCGAGCGCAGAACACGGGCGAGTATGGTCTGAGTGACCGACTTGACTACGAAGCGGAAAAGGTTCTCACCGACGCTTTCTCAATGCTTGAACGAGCGGCACTGTATGGTTCCGAGCGTGTCTTGCGAACGTCGTCCGTACCGGGCGCGTTTGGTGGTTTGAAGACCTTCATCACAGATAACACAGACACCACGTCTGAAGCTATCACGGAGAAGAAGATTAACAACATGTTGGCGTTAATCTTTGCGGACGTGGGGCATGAGACAATGGCAACGTGGATTGTGACAGGTCAGTGGCAGAAACGTAAGATCTCCGACTTCTATCGACCTCTGGCCCGTATGGACCGTGGTTCGCGAGAAGGTGGAATCGTTGTAGATGTCATCGACACCGATTTCGGTGAAATTGATGTCTCGATGGTCTTTAACTGCCCCACAGATCATGCGTATTTCCTCAACCCGAGTCTTATCGATTATCATTCGTTTAAGAATTCGGCGTTTTTCACAGAACCCTTGCCGGAGGACGGCGCGTACTTTAAAGAGCATCTCTACGGCGATTACACATTAAGTTGTCGCTGGGATAAAGCTCACGGGTACATGTCTAACCTCAGCACTTCTTAAGGAGGTATTAAATGCCATCTACGGATGCAGTTGAATATCTCGCCGGAGGTGAGCCGGGTGCGTTTGGAGGTGGTCAGAAGGATTTCGCGTTTGCTCAGAACTTGCAGGTTCAACGTCTTAAGGTTACGGCCAAGACAGCGAGCTACAGTCTGACTGTCGCGGATTCCGGTGGCCTGTTCACAACGACCGGAGCTTCGGGTGCTGTAACATTCACTCTTCCAGCAGTTTCGGACAATTCTGGGATTAATTATTGGATTTTCAACACTGTTGATCAGAATATAATTATTTCCGGTCCTGCCGATACCCTTGTTGTGAAGAACGATGCGGCGGCTGATTCTTTGACGCATAGTACGTCAAATGAAAAAATCGGCCAAAGCTTCTTTATCGTTGGCGATGATTCTAAATGGTTAGTTTTCAACATCGCTTTCGCTGCTGCGACGACACCAACGATTGCTACGTAAGTAGTTTTAGCGGGTGGGGGAAAACCCCCACCCCCTATTTATAGGAGGGCTTCATGCGAGACTCAGTTTTCTATGCCGTTCCAATGACGCACTCGGTTTTTTCCCGGTGGGTGTATGGATTCTTACAATTTTTAACTCACTCGTGGCGCGAGGGCGATCTACTGGGATATCGTCCACCAACGATTGTTCACATCGCACGTCAGGATCTTGTGGATCAATTCCTGAAATCGGACTGTCAATGGCTGTTTTGGGTCGATGATGATGTCGTTCCACCCAAAGATGCGCTCTGGCAATTGCTCGCACATGACGAGAAGGTCGTGAACGGCCTTGTACCGTTCAAGGAGCCGCCTTATAACCCGAACTGGTATCTGAACCCTATTTACGACAAATCGCGAGATTCGTGGACGTACGAGGGGTTTTTTAATCCCCCAAGTGATCGATTAGTCGAAATTCATAGCGCGGGGCTTGCGTGTAGTCTTATTCATCGCGAAGTACTTGAAAAAATGGAATATCCACACTTCACATTAGATGCTGCCGCTGAAGACCACAGTTTTTGGCGTAAGGTACGCGATGCCGGGTATACGATGTATGGAGATCCCGCTGTTCAATGTGTTCATATGGGTATTGATGGCGTATCGGCGGGACATTGGCTCGCGTATCAGGAGATGTATCGTCAAAGCCCCTTCGCTATTAGTGGCCCGGATCTTCTAAAGGAGTACAATGCACTTACTAAACGGGATTATACGCTGGCTGTTCGAGCGTATCAACCGGAAGACTGGACCGAAGACACCGGCGTTGTCCACTACTTATCACGTGACGCAAACATGGGATTCGCAGAATTTATCGCTCGATTGGGTGAAGTGGATGAAAAATTCGTCCTGATTTGGGGCGATCCGCTGGGAACCATAGCACAGGGGATGCGAGAAAGTAATACGATTACGATTGTGGAAGATCCGCAGGTTGATCCAAAATTCGCAGAACAACGATCAAATGTAAAAACACTACCCGGATTACCTGACGGTATGGAGTTTGATGTTATTATTGTGCTTGAGGAATTTGCCAAGACCGACGCCAATACGCTAGACTCGCAAATTCGAAAGGTATCACACGCGCTAAAGCCCGGTGGTGTGGTATACTTTAACATGCATAATAAGAGTCATCATGCCCCGAATTGGAACGAGCATCCTGATCTTCCGAACAGGTTAAAAGCTCAGGGATTAGAAATGACTCACTTCGGAGGAAGTGAACTCTCCATTGCAATGAGGAAACCATGAGTGCAGGATACGGTCCTTTGTACTTCCATCGTAATAAAGCGACTGGGATTACAGCAGATAATGTACAACTTATAGTAGATGTTAGCGATACAACAACGTATCCCCACGATGCGACGGGCGGTGTAGCTTTATATGCGCTTAAGTTCCGTGTTAAGGGTACAGCCGGGAGCGCAGGAGATGCTACCCTGCAAATTGGTGTAGTTGAAGAGGCTGATGCCACGGACGGTACGTTTGCTATTATTGCTGAATCCGATCTTATCGCGTATAATGAAGAATATGAATCCGCATGGATTGAGTTTCCCGACGGAATAGATCTTCGTATCGTAAGTGGCGCGTTAACACTGGCCCGAGCGCCTGTGTCTGGAAATCACACGATTCTTCAGACTGATGCTGGTGATGTTGTGGATTCAGAGCGAGCCACGAACAAGAGCGCGGGAGCCGGAGACTTGATTGTTCTTCTTGATGAAGGCACCAATGGCGGGACGTATGAGTACGAAGCGATGGCTGTCTGGCGAGAACTTTAGACGATGGCTACCCCGTGTAGTACGTGGAAGAACGTGAAGGATGCTGGTTGGGACTGGGGGAACATTAAAGGTCTCAGTATGTCATGGGCTGGATTAATGGCACATTTTTGTCCTTCGGGTTCCATTCATAGAGCACCGTCTCGGAGTTTCCGGCATGTAGCTATGCGGAGGCATTAATGCCTTTTGATCTTCATCACGCTTCAAATTCTCCGGTTCAGCAAACAGATAACGAAGAAATTGACTACACGATTGATTTCTCGGCTGTCTTGGGTACAGGTATTACGGTCTCAAGTGCAGTACAGAAGGTTTATGATCTCACCGAGCGTGAGAAGGATTTTACATCGACTGCTTCTTCAGGTAGTGTATCGGTATCTTCACCTAGCTGCACCTGCGAAGTTAAAAGTCTCGAACGAGGGCACAATTACCGATTAGAGGTTCTGGCTACGTTCTCGGATGGAGACAAAGTGTTGGCGTATATTATCATTGAGTGTGTGCTGTAATGGCTGCTGCATCCACAGATAGTCGAAGAACGGTACGTCAGAAATTACTGACATATCTTCGTATCGGGGAAACAAGCACAGCGACATCGATTGGGGGTGATGCGGAGGAAGTTAATGACACGTCACGAATCGAAGATGAAGATTACTGGATTGGCGGACAGATTCACATCACATCGGGATCGTTGGAGGGTAGCACTTCTTTTGTTCGGCATAATCATCCTACTAACGGCGAAATGCACGTGTATCCGGCGTTTGGTGGTACCCCCGCTAGTGGCATTACGTATGAGATATACCGACCAAGTACGTGGAATAAAGCAGAACTTGACGAAGCGATTACAGCGGCTGTAGACTGGGCGCGAGAGCGATTCCTTATTCCGCATTCTGTAGATAGTATTGACCTTGCGGCTGCAACCTACGAATATGATCTTCCCTTCCTAGAAATTGTTGCGGCTACAGCGACGAGCGGTTCGACAACAACGATTCTTGATACCTCCGGTGATTTAACGCAAGCTGATGATCACTGGAACGGATCGCATATAATTATTACGGCTGACACTGGAGTTGCGGGGAATGTTGGTGAAGTTCGTATTATTAAAGATTTCGATGCCTCTACGGACACCCTTACGCTTGATCACGCGCTTCCCGGAGTCGCCTCCTCGGGTACAACCTATCGACTGATTAAGTACCCATTCTCGTATATTCATACGGTTGAGTATCAAGACACGACTAATCAATGGGTTCCACTTAACGCTTTTAACAATGAAGATGCGTGGTTAGTGGTTCCGGGTTTATACCCAAGGCTTCGAATCGCTTCAGGGTTGGGTATTTCTGGACAGCCCTTAATGATTTATGGCTATCGGTATGCGGGTAAGATTAGCGTTGAACGCGATCTTGTTGAAGTCCCGTTTAGTGTCATTGCCCCCTATGTAGAATATTATCTCCGTACGATGCGAGCTAGAGTTGGGGATCGATCTGATCCACTTGAAGATCGTCGCAGGGCACGCGAAGCGCTTGAAGAAGCAGAAATTCGCCTTGAGCAGCAAATGGTGTTGCCTAGCGGCGCTATTGCCCAGTAATGGAAGTCTTGCTTGAGAATGAACGGGTTACCATTCAAGGTCCGTTACTAGAACAGCCCCAAACGCCATTCGGAGCTATTTTCGGATCAGGCGAGCAGAAACGTTCCGATCTCTCCCTTGCGCGACATTACGCATTTGAAGGTTTTAGTGGGGGTCTCGGGATCGAACGTGTAGTTGAACAGCTTGGACAGAGTGATCGTTTTGCTGATCAGGACGGCATTAATACGATCAAAGGCTCTGAATTTATGCTGGAGACTGAGCAACAAGCGGCTGTAGTCCTTGCTGCTGGCATAACGCCAACAAGTATCGCTATGGAGTTCAGTGGAGCTTTACTTGTTGCCGGGAGTGACAATAAAGTCTATCGATACTCCGGTGGCGCATTTACGGCTGTCGATACACCTCCAGCCGCTCCAACGGACATGATTATATACGAGCAAGGCGCTACTGTGTATGCTGTTGTCGCCTATACCTCCGGTTTCATGTATTCCTCAAACGGGACATCATGGACAGACGTGGCTGATGACGCGACGTTTTTTGCGGTTTTTGATAATAAATTGATCATATATGACGACGTTGGACAGCAGATCCGCAGCACAGCGAGTATTACTTCTCCTTCATTTACGAATGTTGTAACGAATACGCAGGGTTCTGCTAGGGCGATGACGATCTTTAGAGATCAAGAAGGTCAGCCCAGTATTTGGTATGCGACGGAATTGGGTTTATTCCAGATTGATTATGCAAACTCTCGGTCTCATTTTATTTATGATTACACTTCAACCCCGTATGCTAATAACGGTAAGCATATGATTGAATACAATGGGCAGCTTCATTTCCCGATGGGGCAAGAATTGCTGGCTATCTCGCCTCAAGGTTCCGTGATCTCAACGGGTCCAGACCGGGGTGATGGCATTATCAATGCGAATCACGGTGATCGCATTACGAATATCATTACGCTCCAGAATTTCCTCGTGATCTGTAATACGAACGGATCAGATTTATCTGCCATTTTAATTAATCCCGGTGCGGGGTGGCATGTTCACGCCGCAGGAAATGCGGGTGGAGATTTTTTACTGCATGAAACGACCACAGGTTCGCGTCCTCGATTATGGTTTGCGAATGGGAGCGGCGCACCAAAATACCAAGAATTTAATGACCAATCTGAACGTAAAATTCCATTTAATGGGCAGACATTTGAAGCGAGTGGGACACTGGTTACTCCGTGGATTACGCTTGGATTTCCTGAATTTCCAAAGACTATTTTCTCTATAGTTATTTCGGGACGAGATTTTACTGATGATGAGTATATGCTGGTTGAATATCAAAGTGATTATAGAGATGAAGAACAGGAATGGTCTACATTAGGGCGTACTAATGGGATTGATACACGACATGAAATGTTTTTTGATGGTGGGGCCGGACTACAGGTTACGTCATGTCGATTACGAATTACTGCGTATCGAGGATCTATTAAATCCAAATCTCCGATAGGTGATGCTATAATATTAAAGTACTTGCCACAACCGGAAGACAGGTTGAGTTGGATATTAACGATTCCATTGTATCGAGATTCATTAACAGGTAAAAATGCCTCGCAAACTATCGCGTGGCTCCGAGCGCTCAAGGCGTCGTCGCGAGAGCGTAACATCAAGTTCACGCCGGGGCCGTCGAAGTCGGAAGACGGCGAGTTTTTCGTCCAAATTACCAACGGACCAATCATTTCGCGTTCCGAATCAGCCGGGACCGCAAATATTACTCTCGCGGTCCCGATCTAAACTTACCAAGGTTCGTAAGCTCCCACGAAAATTCACGCTACGACGAAGAGGATTCTTCAGGAAATTTAATAAAGATGAATACTGGCATCCACCATCATATTTTGTTGGAACAATACCGGAGTGGCAGGTATACTTATGGTTAACACGCAAAAGAATACGGGGTTGGGAGTTTCAAAGCAGTATAATGGGGGGACGATTACAACTGGGTGGTATAGTTGCAGACTTTCTCTTCTCGCCGCCGGATTGGAACCCGTCAATGGTATGGCGTGTACAGGGTGAATATTTCCATCTCGCGACCTCAGAAAAGCAGGTTCATGACTTGTTACAACGAATAAAATTGGAGGATAAAGGATTTGAAGTTGTAGATATTTTGGCCCACGATGTACTTACAAATCGTGATGCTGCGCTGACAGCAGCGTTAGCAGGTCAACAAATTAAAGCAACGGCGATCCAAATCTAATGGCTACTACAACAAATAAAGCTTGGCAAAAAGATTCCGATACAACTGCTATCGATCAAGATGCCTTCATCAACGCATTTCTAGATGATCTTGATTCATCACTGTTTGGTATTGGTGCAAATAGCGCCAAGCCGGGATCTCCAGACGAAGGCGATACGTTCTATGACACGGATGCGAGTCGGTTTATTAAATATAATGGCTCTGCGTGGGTTCAACTCATGCCCGATGTTGCGAACGCTATCGACAGTGATCATTATGTAGACGGTTCGATAGACACCGTTCACTTATCCGCAGATGCCGTTACCGGAGCTAAGATAGCGGACGACGCAATTGACTCTGAGCATTACACTGACGCCTCAATTGATGCGGCTCATATTGCATCGAGCGCTGTCACCACAGCTAAGGTTAACGCAGACGCTATCACGGGGGCCAAGATCGCTGATGATGCGATTGATTCTGAGCATTATACTGACGGAAGCATAGATGCAGTGCATCTAGCCGGGGACGTTATCTCGGGATCTAAAATCGCAGATGACGCAATTGATAGCGAACACTACACGGACGGATCGATTGATGCGGCACATCTCGCTGGGGACGTTATATCAGCTTCTAAAATTGCGGACGATGCGATTGATTCTGAGCATTACGCCGATGGTAGCATTGATAATGCTCATATCGCAGATGACGCAATTGATAGCGAGCATTATGCTGACGGAAGCATTGATAATGCCCATATCGCTGATGATGCGATTGATAGCGAACATTATGCCGATGGCAGTATTGATTCGGCCCATTTAGCCGATAATGCCGTAACGCTAGCGAAGACGGCTCACGGTACACAAGGGGGCATCCAGTACTATGCGGGGTCAGGCGTGCCGTCTGAACTTGCCGCCGGAACGTCTGGCTACTTCCTCAAGACGCAGGGTACGTCAGCCAACCCGGTATGGGCTTCAGTTGCCGCAGGGCCATCACAGGCTGATCAGGCCGCGCTAGAGGGCGAGACCAATGAAGACACTTACGCCCCGCCGGATTTGATTAAACACTCACCGGGCGTAGCGAAATTCTACGGAAAAAGTAATTATGCCGCAACCGTTCAAGGCACGGCCTATAATTTAACCAGCACCACGGATGGCGGTACGGGTCTCATCACGTTCACCATCGCCACTGACTTCTCTAGCGCGAATTGGGTGGTATCAGGAATTACAGGCACTGGATATACACGCACGGTTAATACTACGGCGGGGGGCGTTGCCGCAGGAGCAGTTGATTTCCGAGTAACGGATAATAATGGAACGTTGAGTGATGGGGACTACTTTTACTGCGTGGGACATGGAGATCAGTAATGCCAGATAAGCGTATTGTTTTTATCAACCCAGACACTAATATACTTAATGTTGTTAGTCCGGTGTATCAGAGCATTGAGCAGGGATTTTATGCAGATGAAGAAGAGCTTCTTGACACCTGTGTAGAGCGGAATGTTCCAGCGGGTGTCGCATATCGTATTATCGAAGCAAACGAGATCCCCACACATCGACTATTCCGTAACGCATGGTCAGATGATGGGAATGATGTTGTTGTTGATATGGCTGAAGCCCGTGGCATTCATATGGATGACATTCGTATTGACCGTGACAAGGCATTGTTAGAATTAGACATCACGTTTATGCGAGCCGTCGAGGACGGTGACACCGACGAACAGGACGCCGCAAGTACGGCAAAGCAAGCGCTGCGTGACATACCAGAAACTTTTGACCTCTCCTCTGCCTCGACACCCGAACAACTAACAGTTCTCTGGCCTGAAGATTTAGACCGATCCGATAATTAATTGTGAACGGTAACGAACGAACGGAGATTATTGCGCTCACTAAGCAATTAGCGGAATTTCAAGTCGCTGTAACCAAGATAATTGTTCCGAGGGAGGAAATAGATCGAAGAGAATCCAATTTACGTGATAGAATATCATCAAGCGAAAACCGTGCCATGCGGTGGGCCGTCAGTTTGGGAGTCCTTAACTTAGGCGGATGGGCATCCTTAGCATGGATGTTAGCCTCACAATAATATACAAAGGAGGTCATATGCGAGAATGTACATGTGGCAGTGCAGCAGCCCGTAAAAATAATGTATTACTTAAGCGATGGTTTAAGGGAGCCTTTGCGTCAGCGCTTGTTGCCGCAATCCCGGCCATCCAGATCGCTTTGGAGTCGGCAGACTTTAGCAACCTCGTCGGGCCGAGCGTGTCGGCTCTCATTGTGGGAATTTTACTGGCAGCGGATAAGGCGTTCCGCTGGAGACAATAAGTGTCGTTCCGCATTGCGGTTGTATCGGACACACATCTAGGATCTAAGTTCCAGCAACTCAGCGCACTCCGTAAGTTCTTACGGTTCGCTAAACGCGAAGGTGCCGAGGAGATATTACACGTCGGTGACCTTTTTGAAGGGCGTATGAGCCACAGAGGGTCAGAATTTTTACGGTTCTTGGATTCTGCGGATGAAATGGTCGATTATGCTGTAGCCAAGTATCCCGACACTGGACTGAAGACTTCAATCATTACCGGGAACCATGACATCTCTCTCATGAAAGAGAGTGGATACAATCCGGTTCGAGCAGTTTGTAAGCAGCGTGATGACTTTAAATTCATGGGCAATGACGAAGCGTTCGTCTCCATCCACGGAGTAAAGATTCGTCTATACCATCCGGGTGGAAGTCCGGGGCTTGCTAAAAGCTATCGGGCACAACAAGAGATCTGGAGGAACGAAATTACCCCTGACATCTTGCTTGTCGGACACTTTCACTTCTTCAACTCGGTGTATGAGAAAGGAGTCACCGGCGTTAACGCTGCGTGTTTCCAATCTCAGACACCGTATGAAAAGGGGAAGAACCTCCATCCAAACGTAGGTGGCGTGTTGTTAGACATACACAACAACAAGCGTGTAGGCGTTACTTACGTCCCGTACGATCCTTTGAATTCGGACTGGTAGTTAAGCTACGGAGAAGTTTTCCCATGCAGCCTCTTGTGCCGAATAACTCGCGACTTGCATAACAATTCGCGCATTGCCCGGTTTGCCTAAGCTAACAGGTTCTCCCAGTTCGAACATCTTAAGGAACTCATCCGCTTCATCACGATCCTTGAAATTGACGACAATCTCTTTTGTGGTTACCGTGTGCGTTGATGCGGATTTACTGGGTACGATCTCAGGTTCGATAGGTTCCGGGTCTTGTGGGAGCGTAATTCCATCTGTCACAGGCACTGGAAGCTTTAATGCGCCTTCAGTATCTGGTTCATACGGAAGCTCTGATCCTGCGCGACGTTTTCTAGCCTGTGCTTCCTTTAACCAATCACTAATATGAATGGAATCCTCTGGTGTCCACTCGGCATCGATCTCAAAATTTCGTCCGGCCTCAGCCAATAAACTTACTGCGAGTGTTGGAGTGAATCCATGCGACATAGCGATCTCAGAGAACATCGTAAGAACTTTCGTTTCTGAGGATTCCATAGCCTGTTCCTCAGTCATACCTTTTACCTGTGCAGCAAATTCTTCCGCAGTTACTTGCGTATCACCGCCACCACGCAATTCAGCGATAAGGTCACTCTCATTAATCATGTTGCCTCCTGTTAGTTAAGGCTGTGTGTACAATCGCTACAGCATCTTTAGGGTTATCGACAACACGAGCGACACCTGCGCCGCTATCGTTGAGTTCCTTTAGTGTGTAGTCTTGAATCTTTGTTGTCTTTCCTGTTGATGTTTTTACTTCGAACGCGAAAAAAAGTCCCTCACAGCCGCCCAAAATATCCGGTATTCCGGCTCGTGTGATAGCAGACCCATGATACTTAACCCACCATCCACCCACCTCCGATTGGAGGTGGCGGATAATGGATTGTTGGAGACGAGTCTCTGGATTAGACACCCAGTGACGAGAACTCTTCAATAAGCTCTTCTGTCTTACCCCACGGGCGGTGATCGACGAAGCGCTTAATCTTAGACTCTAACTGTCCCTTGACAGTCTCACCCTGACGGTTCACCCAGTCACGACCAACTTCTGCTGTCAGTACAGCCCCAACGTGCTTTCCATTTGCGGAAGACCACGGAACGGCTACCTGTTGTCCTTCAGGGTATTCCATACCATTGAGCGCTTCAGCGAAACTACGTTGGAACCAGTACGATGCTTCAGAATCTACGAACGCCGAAGTAAGCTGCGTTCCGACATGCTCTTCAGCGCCTACCGGACCATCGACAATCTCGAACGTGGCAATTACGCCTTCATTGCCCGAGTTAAACTTGCGCTCCTCTGAATCAATAATTTCCAACTGGTAGTTCCCATCAGGAACGATAGGTCTGCTGAATCCAGATGACCCACGCTGGCTATCCTTAGACTGAAAACTACGATCACTTGCTGGCACGAGTGCCCTCCAATGCTTGGACGATCTTCGTCCATGTGGGGTCATCCATCCTTGCGGGAAGACGACCTGATCTATCTTTTGCGGTGATGACGGGCTTCTCTTGGAAGTCCAATCGCCGCTCCCAACCTCCGCCCTCAGCTTTCACAAGCGTCAAGCGGCCTATAACAGACGTGATTCGGTTAATCCCACGCCATACAGAGTTCACAAATTCTGGTCTGACCTCTGAAATCGTCTTCTGTGACCAGTTTTCTCCGACACCCTGATAGTCGATATGCTCATGTGCAGTGACAATGAGTGTCACGTCACGCTTTTTCAACTCTTGAAAATGCCTAACCATCATATCACGTACAACCTTATAATGGTTGCCAAAATCCTCATGGGCACCCAATTTCACGAGTGCCTCTCCAGCAAGCATCTCCTGTAGGGTGGACCCTGTATCGTACGCAATGACATCATAGTTCTCAGCGTTTCCAGCTTCGAGCCACTCAGACAATCCATACCACTCTTCGAGTGTGTTGAGTCTAACGGTGTCGATAGGTAGCTGGTCAAGAGTTTCCGCACCGCCGAAATCACAATCAATCAATAGTACTTTCTTACCTGCGCTATGTACGGTTCCAATTAAATGTGTTTTACCCGCGCCCGGTTGTGAGTACACGACGAATAGCCGATGATACGATTGACTATTAGCCTTAGTAATTGTCGGGGCTTCTCCTCGTGGTGCTCCCGGAGTTTCCGGCGTAGCAGCCTCGACTTCACTCTGTGGGACTGGCATCTGCCCTCCTTATATACTTAACGAGATTTGCTTGTATGGTAAATACAGGCACACCATCGTTGAACACTTCTACAAACGTTGCGTCACCGTACTCGTTGATCACACATCGTTGACCCTCGATTTCAAACGGCTCGCTTTCTTCTACACCATAGACCCTATATGTGTGTGTCTCCCCCTCATTAGGCTGGCGCATGGTAACGATCCCAATAGTCGCTTTTCTCGAATTGTCGTAGTTCCTCTTTAACTAGATCTTCATCTCCCTGTAACTCAGCCCCACAGATACCCTTGAATTGACATGAGGGGCAGGTAAATGGTCCCACAGATCGCGGGAAAACATTTGCTTTAGTCGCGGCATTGATGAACGAATTTGTAGCCCTGATATCTCGTAACGCCGTCTGAATAATATTCGGTGTCATACGGATGACGCGCCTGCGAAAAAATGGACTGGGCTTCAAATTTAAGTCCGTAATCTGCCTATCATATTCAGATAGGTTTATTGTTGGATGTTCCCATGATGCCTTTTCAACCGCATCGATGTATTCAAAGACTGTGGTCTCAATAGCACGACTCGATATGCGCGGTCCTTTGCCATCAGCATATGTGCCGTCTGATCTTGGCTTATCTTTCAACCCAACGACTGAAGGAGTAGTTGGAGCTTTCGTTAAGATATAGTCAAAGACTACCTGCTCAATCTGTTCTATGTTCTGACGGTTCCACAACCCCGCATAGAACGCAAGCTGCGGATCATTGAGTTGAACACTATCGTCAGGGATGCGTCCGGTTGTTTTGCGGTCTATTAATGTTAGACCCTCACCAAAGCGTTCATCACGAACGAGAAGGTCCATAATACCAACGTGTCGCCGACCATCGATTTCAACGTCCAACTTATGTTCAACACCCTCTACTTCCCAGTTATCGTCTTGATATTGGAAACGATAGGATCGAACGATACGGCGGAGATCATCGGGAAGTGGTGGGAGAACCCTGTCTCCTTTCCCACGGTTCTGGTAAATCGCACGCTGGTCGGCTGTTAATGCGTTCCAGCGCTCCTCGACAAGTGATAGTGCCTTTTCATCTCCCATGCTCTCTGCGTTCTCAAAGAACTTATGGGCTTCAATACCCATACGAAGCGGCGCGGTGAGATGCACAGGTCGAAGGTTATCAACGTAACCAAATCGATACGCGAGATTACACCGTTGGAACGCCCGTGTAGGTGAAATTGCAATGGGACGAACCACTGGATTGTCAATCATAAAGCTGCCCTCCATAAGACTAATTATACCACACTATTCTTTGGTTGATTCTTCTTCTTCGTCGTACCCGCACTCTAAACAGTACAGCCAGTCGACGTCTCGTTCCATGTAAGACTCGCAGTCCGGGCAACGGACACCCGTGAAAGTTCCAACACTCTCGTCTGCAAATGCTTTTTCTCTGGCGTCGGCGAATCCGTCCATATTACTCATGTCCAGTGATCTCCTATTGTCCATTCTGCCTCAAGAGGAATGGGCGCTGAAAAACCGAAATGTAGATCCAAAACCGATAATGCATCATCCATTAATGTAGCTACAATATCCTCTCCTGTTCCGATTGGTTGTTCCCATATAACCGAGTCATGAACCGATGCTACGACGTGGACATCGTTATAATCTTGCAATGCTACCAGTGCTGCGTGTGTAATGTCAGCAGCCGGGGATTGAACAAGAAAATTAATCCCCTGTCGTATGGTGTGGTACACAATCTTTGAATCGTTCGAATCAACGTCTTCTAAGTGTCGCGTTCGTCCGAATATCGTGGTGAGAGATTGGTCGTGTCGGACACGATACTCAGTACGCTCATGCCATTCTCTAAGCCCGGGGTAGGCGTTAAAATAAGAGTTTCGGGCGGCGTAGGCATCGTCGATTGAGAAGACCGTTCCGTATTCTTTGAAAGCATGTTGGGCAAACTTAGTTGCTCCCATACCATACAGGAATCCAAAGTTGATGGCTTTAGCTCGTTGTCGTTCTTCATTGGTAACCTTTCCTCCCACAATAGTTTCGGCGGTAGCGGCATGAATATCCACACCGTCGCGAAAGAGTTGGCACATGTGTTGATCAGGAGCGATGATTGCTGCAACCCGAAGTTCAACTTGTGAAGCATCCCATGAAACCATCTCATGGCCCTCACGTGGCGTGAACACACGTTTCATCTTGTGTTCGGGATCACGTGGGACTTGTTGCATGTTGGGATTTTTAGCTGAGTGTCGCCCCGTGTCAGTTAATGGAAAATAGCTTGCATGGATACGGCCATCTGGCATCACGTAGTCAGGCCACTTGGTAGTGTATTTTACGATCAGCGAACGAATATCTTTCCACTTCCGGTACTGGTCAACCAGCGGGTATTGATTGCGGAGATGCAGGGTCGCATCTTCACTCACCGACAGTTTTCCTGTCTTTGTTCGTTCGGTTAGTGGCACACCGGCTTCAACCAACCACTTCGCGACTTGTTGGGGCGAGTTGAGATTAACGCCGGGTGCGTAGGGCTTGTAAGCGGTTTCTAGCTCCAACAGATACTCATGCAATTCAGTATTGACACGATGATCAAAGCCAATACCATTATACTCCATATCCCCTACTGCCTTACTAAATTCCATGATGAATTTGAAGTAGGATTCATTGGCACGGTACTGCCAAAGCTCATAGAGGGCATAGGTGTATGTACAGTCTAATGCACAGTATTCAGAGTAGGATTCCCATGGCTCATTCACGTAATCAATATCTTCTCCATATGCTGGAGCATCAAATAGTAACTGTGCGAGCGCCTCTAACCCTGTCGGTTGACCTTCATCAACATAGTGAGCAAGGAGCATGGTATCGACAATGAAATGCCCTTCAAACCCGTATGCCTTACGGAGCCAATTGCGTTCAAACTTTGCGTTATGCGCGATTAGCGATTTAGATTCAAGGATCTTCAATAAGGGCTTGATATATGGATCTTTAAAAACATGAGCTTCGGTATCAGATAAGGCTACACCGATCATGAGAATACGTGCGCCCTGTGCATATGGATCAACCTGTCCGGGTGTTTCAATATCAATCACTACAGGACCATTGTGATGCAGAATGCGCTCTAAATTGAATAGCTGAGTTCGTGCAATTTCATTACTCATAGCGAGACTTTATGAATCCTCCAATCCAATCTTGCATTTGACGCTTTTCGACGACGGCTCTGTACATATATTCATCAACCGTTCCTCCTGCCTGTAGAAAATATGTGGTCATGGGTCGTGTTTGTCCAATGCGATCATTTCTCGCATCAGCTTGTTCCACGTGTGATAGGTCATAATCGATAGAGAAGAAGAATGTGTAGGCTGAAGCGGATAGATCTATGGACTCCGAAGCAGCAGCGAGTGAGCAGACGAGGACTTGAGACTTTCCCTTGATAAACGTTTCGATTGTTTTACGACGATCATCCGTAGAGTCACTTCCTGTGATCGATCCCAAGCCCACATGCGTCCCACTATCGAGGTGGGCATCCCTGAGCGCTTCCGAGATTGCCTCGATTTCAGGTCGAAATCGCGCAAAGACCACGACTCGTTCACCCGCATCCAGTAGGGGTTCGATGTATTCAACCAAGGTATTGAGCTTGGACTCACCCACCCAAATGGTTTCACCCGCTGGAGTTCGTGTGAATCCTGCGGTGACTTCGGCAAGCCGCATGAGGCGAGGGAGTACGTGGTCGGCCATAACAACCCGCTCCACTGGTAATCCAGTTCGTTCAGATTCACCTTCAACCAGTGCCACGAATTCTTTCTCCAGTTTTTCATAGATCTCTGTCTCCATTTGAGAGAGTGGAATACTAATAATTTGACGTGTCTTTTTTGGCAGATCTAAGCATTCAGTTTTTTGAATACTATAGGTATGCGTTTGTACCAGTCGTTTGAGTTCGTCGAGGTTCTTAAAATGGTACATGAGCCAGTGCCGTGGATAGGGTGCCCAGTCGCCATAAGTCGTTTTAAATTTACCGTAGTTTGTGCCAAAGACCTTCGGGTTAATAAATCGGAAGATGGCATAGTAATCAAATGGTCCTTTCGGGGCGGGTGTCCCGCTTAGTCCCACTCGATAATCAACGCGCTGTCCGACACGATAAAGAAATCGAGAGCGTTTGGATGAAGGGCTTTTAATCTTTTGTATCTCGTCGCATATGGCTAGAGTGCGCGGTGTTAATGAGTCGAGAATTTGTGTCCGCCGCCATGCCATATCATAGGTGATGATGTGTATATTGAGTGGTGTATCAATTGGCGTATATTCACGGTAAAAAGGAGCTTCTCGTGTTTCTTTATGCTCCATTTGAACGGTGAGATTATAGTCGAGGCCAAAGTTCTTGAGTTCGTTTTCCCATACGGATATGGCTGACTTTGTACAGAAAATCCATACGTTATCGATCTTGTCCCGAATGGTTAATGCACCGGCTACTGAGAGTGCGGACAGGGTTTTCCCTGTGCCCATCTCCATATGTAGAAGTCCAATTCCTCCCTGCCCCATAACCTGTCGCGCTGCATCAACCTGATGCTTATAGAGCGGAATCGGTGCGTAATATCGTTTCACTGTCCCTCCCATGTGCTATTATAGCAGCCGCACCAGTAAGGAGGGCAACTTGAAAGAATTTCTTCGCCGACTACATCCAACGCATTTCTCATCCAATGACCCGGACCAAGAGAATACATGGTTAGAGCACCCTGTTCCGCTTGATCTGCCAGACATTGAAGATCTTGTATCGAGAAAGCGTGATGTTTATTTTGCTCCGGTTCATTTTCGTGGGTTGCGTCGTAGTGAGAATGCCGTATTCGTAACGTGGGTATGGGCAGACCTAGACTTTGTACATCCTGATCGTCTCCAGATACGCCCGACCATTGCATGGCAATCATCGCCCGGACGCTTCCAAGCGTTGTGGGAGTTGGATGCTCCTGTAGAAGCGGCAGAGGCGGCTGAGTGTGGTAAGCGTATGGCCTATGCTGAAGGTGCGGATAAGGGCGGATGGGATATTACGCAAGTGTTGCGCGTTCCCGGCACCCGTAACTTTAAGTATCCAAGCGCTCCTGTGGTTGAATTGTTGTGGAGTGAACCCACGACCTATACGACGACTACCTTTCATTTTGCGTACCCGGCTGTGCAGGTTGAATCGATGGATACGGAACTGGTGCCTGTTGATGTGCCAATAAGTATGTTGATGAGTAAGCTTGGTGTGACATCTCGTGAATTGCTTGATCGACCTTTAGAGAATGGTGTGGATCGGTCTGATTTCTTATTTCGGATGTCAGCGCAACTACAGGAAGACGGGTTGTCTCCTGCGGAAACGTATACGCTTGTGAAAGCGTCCCCATGGAATAAGTTCCGTGGTCGCGAAGATGAGGGGTTGCGTCTCTCTCAATGTGTAATGCGTAGTTCAGTGGCTGGCGCGGTTGCATTAGATGAGGCTCCGGTTGAATCGGAATTCGTATGGTTGTCTGAGTTGCTGGCAAATCAGCCGATGGATGCGGGATGGTTGATTAAAGATGTCTGGCACGCTGATGCTTGGGGTATCGTGGGTGGTGAGGCTAAGAGTCATAAATCCATGTTGACGTTGGAAATGGCTATTGCCGTTGCCAGTGGTGAACCGTTCCTTGGCAAGTTTGAAGTGCATCGTAATGGTCCGGTGTTGATAATTCAGGAAGAGAATGATGCGGATTATTACTTGCCTGATCTTATGTATAAAATGTTGCGCGAGCGCGGATTGTTTCCTTCCCCTGCGATTTGGACTGAGGGACGGGATCGACAACTGGCTCCGACTCGTAATCTTCCTATACGTTTTCTTAATCAGAGTGGGTTTAATCTCACTGATCCTGAGCATTTGGAGCGTGTGCGTGATGAGGTTGAGCGTATCCGTCCGGTATTGATAATTTTTGATCCGTTGTATTCGATGTTGGGCGGTGTCGATGAGACTAAGGCCCATGAGGTGCGTCCTATTCTTAATTGGTTGCGTAAGTTGAGTAAGGATTCTAGTGCTGCTGTGGTGGTGTGTCATCATTGGCGTAAGAAACAGGGTAAGTCGGATACGTCACGTGCGGGACAACGGTTGAGTGGGAGTAACAATTTTCATAATTGGATTGTGTGCGGGTTGTATGTTGAGCGTCCTACTGATAAAAAGGCACAGGTTATTGTGCAACGTGAGTTTCGACGTGCCTCGGTTCCCGGTCAGTTGGTTATTGATTTTGATATTGGTGAGTGGGGTGACTTGGACGCATATGCAACGAAAATATCGAACGGAGAATCTCCCGTGCCCTAGCGAGAGTTGTGTTGACAGTTTGTCTCGCGATGTTGCACATATCCATGATTTCTGAGTATGAGTATCCTTGTACGAATAGGTGAAAGATCTCGGCTTGTCTATTTGTCAACTCATCTTCAATGCGGAGTATGTATGCGGGGTCTGATATTTCAGTTTGTGGTTCGGTGTACTTGATATAGATTGATTCGTGTTTCGTATCAGCCATTTTGAAGTGTCTGATTCGTCCTAATGCTCGCATCTTTGCCATTTGGCACATGAGGGGGAATGTGTCGCGTTCAGTGTCGAACCTGTGCGGATTCGATAACAGTGTGATATAGGTTTCCTGTAATATATCCTCCCGTTCTTCTTTTGGAATCCGGTTGAAATTATTATATAGATATCCTTTCAACTTGCTGTCTTGGGTTTTGAATATCTCTTCTATTTCTTGGTGTGTCAAGTGTGTCCTCCCGGATCTATGTGTGGATGGGTATTCCTGTGTTGATTTTATGACTGGCTTCGGCTATGTATCGCATGAGTAGGAATGCGCCGATGGATAGGGTGATGATGTGGAATGTGAGTATTCGTAATATGGTTAACATACGGTATTGGCATTTCTCCATCGGTAGGGTAGATTAGCGGCTATTTCTAAAACTGTGTGCCAATTAAGAACGAATGTTTCCCAATTTGATTTATTGAAATCATTAGGGAAGTCTTTATCATAGGCTCCAAGTTGACCGGCTTCGAGTTGATATATGTATACGTTACCTGATCTAGTATGGGCTGTTAATCGTGTACCATATTCACTGAAGCATTGACCTTTTAGATTAGTGATCTCTTCTTTAATGTGATCATTAATTTTGAAGATGAGATCTGATTTTGGTGTATATGTGCCTCCGAATACATAGATGTTGAGGTTTTTATGCATATCGATATTCTCCGAATAGAGCTTCTTGTAGGATTACATCACCCATTTCATCATCTATGTTATCGTTTAAGCAATTTCTACACATGTCGTGTTCTATTCCGTAGTTCTTAATTGCATCCATAAGATTTTCAAGAGTGAGTCCGTATTTTCTTGATTCTTCTATTACTTGAAATTCTACTTGTTGTTTCTTGATGAGTGTTTCTGCAATGGTATTTTCAATGGGATTTCCTCCTTTGACTACGACCATGTTAATCCATTGACTGCTTATACCGCTGAGTGCTGAAGATAGTACGTTATCAATGATTGACTTCATTTCGTCATCAATTTGCATGATAGAGTTCTCTTTGTGCTTCTATGTTGGCATATTCTTCCATAGATTTATTTAGATATTTAATATCTTTAGGTAGGTCTTTTCCTTCGGATACGATATATCTAAATCCAAAGTTGTCATTGTAGACAATTACCTGAGAATTATCGTGGAGGGTGACCAGATTATATATATCAACAAATCCTGTATCGTCTCCAAAGTCCCATTCTTCATCTGAAAATCCTTCCATAACGATTTGAAATGCTTCATTAAGTCTCAGATCTATTTCATCCATCTTCAATTAACTCTCTTATGCTTCCTAGCCAGTATGAGCCTTTGTAGGATTCAGCATCGTTTTTACGTTCGATATTTTTCCTTTCTCTCCATCTACGTTCTTGATCTTCTTGGGTTAGATGTTCTTGATCTTCTTCTGTTTGATCCATTAGATTTCTTTCTCATTAATGACTTGTATTTCCCATTCATCTGATTCTTCTTCATCACCGGGTTCATCTGGTTCGTATTCCCATGCTCCTGTTTCTTCGTTGTTGTAATAGTTATCACTGGAAATAGCATCTTCGGCTATGAGTTTGTTGATTTTCTTTTCAGCGTCAAGTTCTGATTCAGCTTCAATGACGAATGTTCCATATTGTGAATAGTGTGTCATTCTGTAAAGCTCGACTTCGAATTCTTTCATGTCAGTCTCTTTCTGAGGTGAATTCGTGGATGAGTTTGCCTTGACCCCATGTATTTCCAGTTTCGAGGTAGGTGTCTATAATCTGACATCGTAGGGCACCATTACGATCAATGAATGCAGCAATTCGATATGGTTTCTTAATTTCTCCTTTCACTCGTTGATAGAGGTTGAGTTGAAATCCTCCATCTTTGCTTCGTGGTCCTCCTGTGAGTGTTGTTTGACGACCATCAATATCGGCTTCGATCCACCAGTTCCTAACTGCCATTGAACTTGTCCTTTTTGGATATTTTGACTATATTTTCGTATAGATCTGTTACTTCTGCCATGTTAAAGTCACCTTGGCGTCCGTCCTCTATTAGTGGATGAATGGCTTTCATGAATGGGATCATGGCATCGAGTATTTCACCGGCTCGTTTAACTTCATCGAGTAGATCGTTTTGAGCCTTGTTTGTTTCAACTATGCCGTACATTTGTACGATGGTTGGAAGGAGATCTTTCCATGCTGGTGTGATATCAATTGCTTGTCCGTTTCGATGATCTTCAGGATGGAATACGAGTTCAGACATTGTATGTCCTTGTGTTACAGAATATTAGGAATCTTTGTTCCGTGATTAATCCAATGTCTAGTTGCGTATTGTTCTTGATTGTCTTCAATAGCATCTGCCATTTCTTCTTGCCATAAGTCTGTATCAAAGTCATATAAGTCCAGTTCTTCGTATAGATTGGTTTCTTCTACTAATTTTGGTTCGCGTCCTGTGACGCTTATGAATTGATTAAGTATTGCGTCATTTGCTATAGCTCTATTTGGTGACCAGTAATCCTTTCCATCAAATATTAAAAGGCTAACGGTGCCTAACATGCTTTCATCTATGAATACTTCAATAGCACCTCGTTTCGTAGCTGTATAGAACAGTTCATTCCATCGTATGAATGCTTTATGTGGATTGACATAACGTTCGAGTGTCATTGGATATCCTGTAATCATTATGTTACTTTTTGTACAATGCCTTTTTTGATCTTTACACTTCCATACCATTCACCTCCATTGGGTAGTTTGCCTTTGACGATGTACCAGCGTGCCCGGTAATAGTTATCGCCTTTGTATAAGTTGAATTGCTCGCATTTATCGGCTGGTTCGATCATGTTACCGATATATTTATCAATAAGGCTAGGAAGATCTCTGGCAGTTTTAATGCCTTTAATCTTGATAGCCATTATGATTTCTCTACGCGCATTCGACGTTTGCTGTAAGGATAGTACAACTCATCTTCAGCTATTCTACCCTTTTTAGTTTTTAGTAAGAACTCCCATTTCTCAGTTTGTTCATTGAAATGTTCAATGATGTAGTTTGTTGTATTTCTGTTGGGTAAAGTTCTGGGTGTAGGCTCAAAGTCCAACGGTAAATTTGTAGGTTGTTTCATTTTCAAGTCGCTTTCTAATAGCGGTTGCAAGTTCTTTCCTAGTAATCTTACCATCATCCCAATATATTGTGAAAGCTTCGATGTCGTCGTATCGTTCTTTACTAAGTCCTTCTGGGAGTTCTTCGCCTAGTAAGTATTTGCCTGCTAGGGAGTGTGTGCGAGGGATATATTCTGTTTGACTGAATTCGTTGTAGTAGGTGTTGAGGACTGTTTGAATGGCTGTTGGTGGAGGTTTGTCTGAGTCCATGATTTCGGATACGGTTGCTCTATATTGTTCGCTTATTGGTAGGGCACTGCCTCCCATTTCTGTGACCATTTGATTACATGCTTGACCTAGTGGGCATTTTAGTTTTCTTTCTTCCCAGCAGGTTGAGTAGTTTCGTAGAGCTTTGTCTGGATCAATAGCTCTGACAGCATCTTCTGGGAACCAGTATAATGTTAGTAATGTACGTCGTTTGTTGTTCCAGAATTCCATATCCGTTGGATCATGTGTGTAGGGTGCGAATGATGTGTTATAGGTTTCGTTGAATGGCATCTAATCGTCTCCTAAAAGTTTTACTGTTAGATTCATACACTTCAGGATTTCTTGGTATTCGTTTTTGACTTCTTGTATTAATGCAACGGCTTCTATCATCGAATCATAATCACCATATCCATAGTCATCTGCGAATGATGCACATTCTTTAAGGGTATTTTGGATGACTGTTAATTTCTCATTCGTTGTCATCAGATTCCATTGCTTTATCTCTAGCTATATTCATGTGGTGTCCTACATTTGCCATTAGTTCCATTGCCATCTTTTGAGTTTTGAAATCTGCCTTGTGATAGTTTTCAAGGATTGATTGAAGTACTGGCACATAATCAGCAATGATTGGGAATTTGTTACTCATTTTGATTGTCTCGAATAGCTATGAGTGATGAGATTAATGTAGCGATTGAGATTTTGTCCAGAGTGATTTGACAATTTCGTTGTTGATGGACCATTGCATCCTCTAGTGTGTCCCATTTTTGTGATTTGTGTTCCTTAATTCTAACGATTACTGATTTTTCAAAGTCTTGTCTTCGACCATAATAACTAGCTTGTTGTACTTCGATTTTGTCAGAACTAGTATCAGGTCTAATTGTAGATGTGTGCATCTTATCCTCTTTCTATAACGAGATTTTCAGTATTCCATTCATGATCATCTATCTGGTCGAGTATTTCTGGTTCTACCTCCATTTCGTATATGACTATTGGATCGCGTCCATTAGTTATAGTTTCAGTGAATAGCTCCTCTGCTTGTTCACTTGTGTGTGCTCGAACGATGAATCGTCCCCATACTCTATGTGTGACCAGTGCATCGGTTTCAATGGTGAATTGGTTCTTATCGTCAGGCAGTATTGTTTTCCTCTGGATTGAACGTTGGGTTAGTGTAGAGTAATTCGTTTAGTACCTTATTCTTTTTAACTGTATTGATTACCCAAGTTTTCGTTAGTGTCGGGTTATCGAAATGTATTTTTAGAGCTTCAAGCAATTCATCGATGTCAGGGGCTGTTGCAAATTGATCTAAAACTTTTAGTATTTCAGTAACGTTGTCGAATGGTTCTGGATCATCATCGAGTTGGTCTAGAAGCTTATTTACTGTTATCTCGTCGTAGTCAACTCTAAGCAATCGTAAGATTTCTTCTGATACTGGTTTGATTTCATCTGGATCAAATCCAGAGATCTCAAGTGCGTGTATGAGTGTCATGCCCCATGGTTCAATGAGTTCTTTTGTTATTTCCATGTCATCGGGTATGTTTATGATTTGGTGCATGATGATTGATGTCCATGCTGCTAGCAATTCGCATCTGCCGTCTTGTCCTTCGGATAAAATCTTGTTGTTTATGTACTCGTCTAGACTTTCTGACATAATATTTACTTTCTAAAATCATATCTATGATTTCATTTATTGCGGTGTAGCTCATGTTTACCAGTTTATTTGGTCTCCTTCCAATCGTTTATTTCTTTCATTTCTAGATGGAATTCTTCATCTGTTAAATACTCAGATCCAGCAATTTGTTCATCTGTTTCTTTTATAAATGCGTGTATCATTGGAACGAAATGTTCTTGATTTGTCTCATTTAATTCAACTAACTCTACTTTTGCAGCTTTATATTTGAATGCTAAATTCTCTACATTATTTTTAGCTCTCATCATATTCATTCTGTGTATAAATTTGAATACTTCATTTGTATTCTCAAATAGATTGAGTACTATGAACTTTTGAATTGGATTCATTCAACTCATTCCTTTCAACACACTAAGCACAATAAATTAACCTTTTACCCGTTTCAATCTCGGGCACCACCAGCATTACCACACAGCGACGAGGAACGAGGAGCGTGTGGTACGCTGGCCGTGCCAGAGTTGAAAACGAGTAAAAGGTGACGACTCCGGTTCGGCTGCGGGCACGGATTCGGTCTATGTTTATGAGTATTGATTATTTTTATTGATATTGTTACAAGGAGTCGTAAGATTGATGTAGATTGGTATGTTACTGACCCTCATCTATATTTTCTTGTATTTCTTAGGTCTTGTTGTGTTCGACTAAAAAAACTTGGAGAGGAAGGGGATTTCTCCCCCTCCCCTCCATGCTTTACTTGCCAGCTTTGCTAGATCTGCGAGGCTTGCGTTTTCCTCGCTCCCTGCTGGTGGAAGGTCGTGATTGTTCAGCACGCTTCGAAAGCATGAGTTGGGACTTGTACTCCTCAGTTTGTTCAACCGTAGGTGTGTCGGCATCCTCCTCTGTATTATTGGGTATACTCGTTGGTGTGTCGCCTACTCCGCGCTTCCTAGTGACCTCGGTGTCCTTATGGACTTCCACACTTTGATGTGCGTAGTAGTCGTAAAGGGCTCTCCCGACCATGGAATGGTTCTCACACTGAGAGCACAGGTGTTCGTCGTGTGCAGGGCTATAGAAGCTGGTGTATCCGTGTTGTCGACATGCGCGAGGCTCGCGGATCTCGGTCTCAATGATCTCGGCTGTGTGATTGAATCTCGGATCTAGTCGTGTCATCTGCTTAGCCCATGGGCTTGCAAACTTGTAATTGCGAGTAAAGGCTAATTGGTGGAAGTTATCCCACTGTGAGGCACACTTGATGCAAAATACTGTCCACGGCGCATATCGGTTGGTAGCGTGTGGAACCACTACGACCATTTCGCCGTGTGAGTACTCATCGGTGGTTTGATCGAGATATACGGGCTGACCTGTGCCATCGTCGCATACTGGATCTGCACATCTCGTTGCCCATTGCAAGTTTCCGATTCTGGCCCACTCGAACTGGAGCGTGTGGACTGCGGTGAACGGTTGAAGCGGCTTTCTAGCCATGATCTATTCTCCATGCCAAGCGCCTAACTCGCGCCTGTGCCGGTTGTAAGCGCACTTCCCCAGCTTCTGGGGATGTGCTAGCGTCAGAGGCACAGGAGAGAGGTAGGAATGATATGAGGCGGTGCGCTCTTCTATCAAACCCGTCTGGGTTTGATGGGCAGTTTCTGCCCGCGCACCGGATTTAGCGTTGTGGGTATAAAAGCTTTGGACTGAAGTGCACCTCTGGAAGCTTTGTCTTTCTTTTGTGCTGGTATAATGGTGAATGGATATTTTTCGGATGGACGGCAATTCTAGACTGGACGCTTTGCAGCGTGTGCTTGGGATGCTCAAGGCCGCTCAGAGTGCTGGGGTTTTGGAGGGTCTGCCAAGGCAGTTGACGACGACGCACGCTGCTGTGGCGATAGCTTTGTCGAAAGGATGCTCTATTGATGAAGCCGCTGCCGAGGCGAACGTGTCCTCACGCTCAATCGATAGATATCGCCACCCTCTGGCTGTGGTCGTTTCGGAGCTGCAAAAGCTATATTATGCACACACGTTAGATGGAGCGTCTGAGTCTTTAACCGAGGCGATTCCCAGTGCTATTCGCACACTGGTAGCGGCCAGCGATGCTGGTTCGATCACCGCAGCGAAGGAGGTACTCCGCCTCGGTTCGAGATCTATTGGTACGCCATCCACCTCTAACGATGTGCATCATATTGCGATTCATAACCCACGTAAGACAAGACCTACACTCAACCCTACCACTACCACTACACCAGCCCCACCACTACCCCCACCCCCATTCGCAGACAATATCTCGCCAGTGTGGACCGCTGCGTCGGCTAAAGCAGAGGAACATCCCTCTCAATCCCCAAAAAACATTGACGAAACACCGCTTCCCCTGCCAAAATAACGAATATAACTACAAATCCTACAAAACAGCGTCATACAGGATTAAAAGAGGGTGGATTCCGGGGAAAAATAATGAAAACAGGTAAAAATATGCGCCTCCAGTCCTTGTACCACGCGATATGACGTTCTCCCGCCTGTTCCCAGTGGCCGGAACCTCCCCCCCTATAGGGGGGAGAGGTCCAAGCGGCACACAGGCCGATTCATATGCTATACTCACACAGCAAATGAGGAACATCAACACAAATGGCTGACAACCAACCATCATACCCGCCTCCCCGGGACGTCGGCGGCCTTGGAAGTTTCATTCCTAAGATCATACCTAAGGCCATAAGTGCGCTCTCCGACACCAGCTTTGCAGATGCAATACGCACTACTATCGAACGTACTCCCATAGGTGGACCCGGAACTGAGCCGGGTGACTGGAATAAAATGATTGAACTTCGCAAGCTTGCGATGCAATCTATCAAGGATCAGGGGCTTTTAACTGATGAAGGGTATGCTGCGCTTGAAGAGGCGGTAGCTAATTTTGAGGGTCCGTTTCAAAAGTGGCAGTCCCCTAACAGCGCACTTGCGTACTTTGAGAACCCAATCAACGCCATCTACGCTGGAGCAGCAGCAGAGAAAAACGTACAGTCCGGACCCGACGAGACATGGCTGGATCAAGTAGGAGACGAAGCAGCTATGGAGCATAGGTATCGCTCGACTGGAGTAGAAGAACTGGTAGCAATAATTTTGCACGAATTCGGCCATTACTTGGACTGGAACCCTGAAGGCGGGGGGATGAAGGGTCATATTCCGACTGGCGTGGGCGGGGGAATTTACAGTCAATCTCCATCGACGAGTATGCAGATGATGAATACGGAGGCCGACGAGAGGTGGAGGGATCCAGAGGAAGTTGCTACGGATTATAGACCTCCCGTGACTGATTTCGATGTTTCGAAATACACAGCTCTTGCGTACGGCGCCGATCCGAAGGACCACAAAAGTTTCTACAAGTGGGCGAATCCGATGGAGCATGTCGCTACAGTGTTTGAGGAGGCGGTGATGGATTCAAAAAAAGGTTTGCTCACCGAAGAGGCGCGAAGGTCGCTAGACGAAAACCCGTGGATGCGGGAAATATTTGAAAGAGTAATTCCTAAAGAATCTCTTGATGTTGCACATGAGGCAGCGTCAGAAAGGTATTATGAATCACCGGACACGGGATTGGAGGGGGAACGGAAAGCGTTATCAGAGAAGGGTATTAAGAGATTTATTGAATACGAAGAGCGGAAGAGGGAAGATGCAAAGATACTGGATCGGGGTCACTACACGATTAAACCGAACGATACCTTGAGCAAGCTTTCCGAGCGATTTAATATAAGTGTAGGCGATCTAAAAACGAACATCATGCAGGGTAGGCTAGGTGGGTATACACTGGAACGTCAGCGAGATCCGAATAATCCAGATAAAATTTACGAGGGTGACATAATTGTGTTTCCTCCGGAAAGCGAGCAAAGCTGGAATTTGGACAAGAGCGATCCGTCCGTCATCGGTGAGTTTGGTGAGATTCAATCACCAATTGATCCATGGCGCTAGGATATTTCTAGATGAGTATCGACTTTTTAGAGCTTCTCAAACTGCGGCTTCAATTTCCTTGGCTGGTGATGCCATCAACTACTCCATTCACCACCGGAATTCCAAAAGATCCTGACGAAGTTCCGCCTGTTGTCGTTCGTCCGGGTCCACCGGGCGGCATCGGGCAGGATGTAAAGGGTAAGCAACCCGAGCAGCCGAGAGATCAGAGAACGCCGCAGCAAAAACGGAAGGATGAGGAGGAGCAGAGGAGAATAGACCGGGAACTCGAACCAATCCGCAAAAAAATTCAAGAGGATCGAGAGAGGCGGGAGCGAGAGTTGGAGGATTATAAGAAAATCCATCCTCCTCTGAAAGCGCCAAAGCTAGATGAAACAGAGGCGGATAGGAAAAGATCTGAAGTCTTCAGGCGATTGATGGAGCAGAAGGTCATTATAGGACCACCGCAAAGGCCGGGTACACCGCAGGGAGGTGGAGTACTCAAGGCTGGAGCATCAACGGATGATGCGGGTGAGGAAGAACGACCACCGCCTTTCCGGTGGAAGGAATGGTCACCTTCTGTCATTCCTTTAGAGGAGATATTGGGGCACGCAACAGATCCAGAAGAACGCCAGCGTCTACTTGAGCAGGCGGGGATCACCGATGAATTTCTTGAAGATTTCC